>Ga0164293_10001278_pt1 | contig 21032 bp, 18 predicted proteins | sample GEODES118metaG_FD_111487 | JGI IMG/M metagenome (GOLD analysis project Ga0164293, IMG submission 111487) | Eutrophic lake water microbial communities from Lake Mendota, Wisconsin, USA - GEODES118 metaG | ecosystem: Environmental > Aquatic > Freshwater > Lake | place: USA: Lake Mendota...
AACAACATAAAAGATACGTTTGATGCGTTGGGGCAAGCCGTTTTTACCTTTACGAGAAATGCGGCCGGCGAAGTAGAGCTGGTTAAAATCGATTACAGCGGCGGTATGTACGAAGGAAAAAAAGAGAAACCGGAACCCGCTAAATCGTCTCGATAATCCAGGTTTTTTCGGGTTACACTTCCAAGCGTGTACGCATCCGAAATCGAATTGCAGTTAGTTTCTGAAGCACACTCACTACAATGTTTTCATCGTCGCACTTTTTTGGGCTGGTTCGCCCGATCCTACAACTCGCTGTACTTCGATGGTTTCATCAAAATGGTTTCATTCCTCGAAACGGTAGAGGCGTACTTAGGCATGGGTGAAAGCTGCTTCCATTGTGGATCATCCCTAAAGGTATTCCAGTGCTGGTTCCGGTCTGCCATGTCCTTAAAACTGGTCATGTAGATCAGGTTAGGCATTCTGGCGCCTACCACTACCCGGCCATAGAATACCGCGTTGAAGTTAAGCCGGTTGAATAGGTCGATCTCGCCGCCTTCATTAAACATATGCACTTTCCGCAAGTGCAAATCTTCTGTGCTGCTTTCGTAACTACGAAACTCGAAAATATTGTCGGGCGATTTCTGAAAGGTCCTTTTGCTACTATGCTGCGGATGGAGTTTGAAGGCTGACGCCAGCATCGACTCAATGCGGGTATATGGCGAATTGTTTTGAAAACTGTCTAAATGGATCAGGGGATCAGCGCCAAAAGGATCGATGGCGCCAAAAGCGTTTTCGATGGTTCCGAGCTGTTCCAGGTTGGAAAGCGGAAGCCAGACCATTAATTTCTTGTCAACCGCTGTGTCGTTGGCAATGGGAAGAAAAACACCGATTGTTGGCACCTTGTGTTTCTTGAGGAATGGAACAACCTGCTTGCCCACATGCTCTTCCACATGATCGATCTGTTTTTGATTCACACAGTGATACACCTTAACAAGATAAAATTCCTGCTTCCCTTTTTTCTGGGCCAGCAGGAGGAAAGATGGGAGCAGCAGAAGGCAAAGCAGTAAGTAACGCATATAGTAAAGTTTATTAAAGAAGATGTCCGCAATATTTACAATGTAGAGCATCAGGGTCATGGCCGCCGACAGAACAACTTGGACAGGCCTGTCCTTTAACCTGGTCTGTCCGCGCGCTTTTGGTGAGTTCAACAGTTACTATACCCGTGGGCACCGCAATGATAGCATATCCAAGCAACATAATAAATGATGCCAGGAATTTCCCCAGTGTTGTAATGGGGAAAATATCACCGTATCCAACCGTGGTGATCGTTACAATGCACCAGTAAATGCTCTGGGGGATATTGCTGAACCTTTCATTCACAGGGCTTTCGACTACGTATACTATTGATCCCATTACTATCGTGATGATCAGTACAAATGCAAAAAAAACAAGTATCCTTTGCGTGCTGGCCTTGAGGGCTAAAGCCAGGCTTGTGCCTTCCCGAACAAACTGGGTCAGTTTAAAGATCCTGAATACACGCATCAACCTTAATGAGCGAATGACCAGCAGGTATTGCGACAGTGGTAAGAACAGGCTGAGGTAGGTGGGAACGATAGAAAGAATATCTATGACGCCATAGAAACTTGTTGCATAGGACCGCGGTTTCTTTACCGCCAATAGCCTGAGCACATATTCAATGGTGAATAAAATAGTAATGACCCATTCTGCCTGGTAAAATATTTCCCTGTTCCTTGTTTCCAGTTCGGGAATGCTCTGCAGCATCACCAAAACAAGGCTCAGAAAGATCAGTACCAGCAAAACAACATCGAATAGTTTACCCGCCGGAGTATCGTGCTCAAAGATGACGGTAAACAAACGCGATCGCCAGTGCTCTTTGTTCTCTTCTGCCGATTGTTCCATTTTTTAAATGTAAATAAATCATCTGTAGAAACAAGTCGGATCAGACAGGAAGCTGATTTTGCCCAACCGATGCTGATCTTCCATTCCTCCTGATTGCCAAAAACTTAGCGGTCGGCGGCGAAATAAAAAAAGGTCAAAGTCGTTTAAACCCTTGTTTCGGTTAACCGTCAAACGTTACCCTGAGCATACCGAAAGCTTGTATTTAGGCGGCTTTCTATATATATTTATACTGCCTCCAGTCAAATCGAAAAAAAACCATATGGACCGTCGTTCTTTTCTCAGCTTGCAACCGGAGGCTAAAAAGCCTGCACTACATGCGGCCAGGACCAATACCGGATTGAGTAAGTACACCGGCGCGTGGACGGCCAATGAAGTCCAGCATTTACTGAAAAGAACCCTTTTTGGCTCTACCAAGGCCGATATAGACATGTTCACCTCCCTCGGTCTTGCTGCCTCGGTCAACCAGCTCATTAATTACACATCACCGTTACCCGCGCCTCCGCTCAATGATTATAATAGTGCCACCATTACTGACCCGGCCGTTGCCCCCGGGGCAACCTGGGTGAATAACCCAACCAACGACGGAACCATCAACGGTCAACGACGTAGCTCGTTTAAGAAATGGTGGGCCGGGATCATGATCAACCAGGAGTCGAATATCCGGGAAAAGATGACCCTTTTCTGGGCTAACCTGTTCGGTACGGAGAGTAATGAAATCGCGAATGCGCACTGGGTTTATAATCATCATACCCTGTTAAGACAAAACGCGGTGGGCAACTACAGGCAACTCATTAAACAGGTCACCATCGATCCCGGGATGCTTCGTTACCTCAACGGCTATATCAATGCATCCACCGCCCCCGATGAGAACTACGCGCGCGAGTTACAGGAACTGTTCACCTTGGGCAAAGGGCCAACCGTGCAGTACTCAGAAGCTGATGTAAGGGCGGCTGCCAAAGTGCTAACAGGCTGGCGGATCAATGCAAGCTTCGTTTCTTATTTTGATCCGGCCAGGCACGACACCACTCCGAAACAGTTTTCATCTTACTACGGAAGTAAGATCATCACCGGAAAAACAGGCGCCGCGGGTGCGGGAGAAACAGATGAGTTGATCGACATGATCTTCTTGAAAGATGAAGTATCCAAATACATCTGCCGCAGATTATACATATGGTTTGTCTACTACAAAATAGACGCTGCTGCTGAACAGAATGTCATCGAACCGCTTGCAAAGATTTTCCGTGATAACGGGTATGAAATGAAGCCTGTTCTTCGCGCGCTTTTTGAAAGCCAGCATTTCTTTGACGTACTCAACCAGGGTTGCTTCATAAAAAGCCCGGTGGATAATGTGATCAGCTGCCTTCGTGAGTTTGGCGTGGTGTTCCCTACATCCTATACCAACCAGTATATCATGTGGAACTATATCAGGAACTGGTACGCCTCCATGACGCAGGACGTGGGCGATCCACCTGATGTTTCGGGATGGCCTGCCTATTACCAGGAGCCCCAGTTTCACGAGATCTGGATCAACTCAGATACCCTGCCCAAACGCAACAGGTTTACAGATACCATGATCACCAGCGGATACAGCAGCTCCGGACAAAAGATCGTGATCGATGCGGTAGCCTTCATTAAGAAACTCAACAATCCTGCCGATCCGAATAAGCTGATCGACGAGATCTTGCAGGTGATCTATCGTGTACCCATGTCTGCCGCCACCAAACAAAGCATAAAACAGCAGATCCTACTCAGCAACCAGGCAGAAGATCATTACTGGACTGACGCATGGAATATCTATATACAAAATCCCTCTACGGCGAATTTCAATATTGTTAACAACAGGCTGAAAATCCTTCTTCAGTATTTTATGAACCTGCCCGAGTATCAATTATCATAGTATGGACAGACGAAAATTCCTAAAACAAACGCTGCCTGCAGCAGGAGTGATACCGGGAGTGGTGGATGGTTTTCCTATCAGGGCGTTCGCTGCTGAAAACGGATTTATCCAGGCCGCCATGCTGCCATATGTTGAAACTGATAAAGTGCTTGTCATTGTGCAGCTCAGCGGGGGTAATGATGGACTAAATACGGTTATTCCCATTGACGGGTATGGAAACTATCTGAATGCAAGAAAGAATATTGCTATTCCCGAGACGGGCATCCTGAGGCTCGATGGCGTTAGTAAAACCGGATTGCATCCTTCATTGAAAGGCTTCCAGCAGTTGTATAACGAGGGCAGGATGAACATCATCCAGGCCGTTGGCTACCCCTCGCCAAATTTCTCGCATTTCAGGGCAACGGATATCTGGATGAGCGCATCGGACAGCAATACCGTGATCAATAATGGTTGGATGGGAAGATATCTGGATGATCAATATCCTGGCTTTCCCACCAATTATCCGTCTGCTCAAATGCCCGATCCGCTGGCGATCCAGGTGGGCTCCATAACATCCCTCACCTGCCAGGGGCCTGCGGTTAGCATGGGAATGAGCATTACAGATCCCACCAGTTTTTATAATCTGGTAGATAATGTGGAAGATCCTGTTCCCAACAATCCCATGGGGCGTGAATTGAGTTATCTCAGGCAGATCGCCAGGCAAACGAATAAGTACACTGAACGAATCAGGCAGGCTGCGCTTGCCGTGCCTACCCAGGGAACCTATCCTGCGAATAACAGTCTTGCTGCCCAATTAAAGATCGTTGCCAGATTGATCAAAGGCGGATTGAAGACCAGGGTTTATATGGTGAGTTTTGGAGGATTCGATACCCACGCAACGCAGGTGGTAGGTACCAACACGGCCACAGGTACCCATGCCAACCTGCTCAATAACGTATCGTCTGCCGTGAAAGCGTTTATGGATGATGCAAAAGGACTTGGTATCCAGGACCGGGTGCTGGGTATGACGTTTTCCGAATTTGGACGGCGGATCAAATCGAATGCCAGTGGCGGAACGGACCATGGTTCTGCTGCCCCTTTATTCCTGTTCGGGAAAGATGTAATGGGTGGTTTGACCGGAAATAATCCAACCATAGCCGCCAATGTTACAGTTGGTGAAAATGTTCCTTACCAGTACGATTTCAGGAGCGTTTACGCCTCTGTATTGCAACAGTGGTTCTGTGTGCCTGACAACACCCTGCAACAGATCATGCTGAAGAATTTCCAGTCGCTTCCGCTGGTCAACAACAGTAAATGTGCATCAGTAAGGCCTGGCAGTTCATTCACCAACGAAAATGTACTGGTATTCAACTACCCGAATCCATTCACCAGTTCTACCAAGATCACCTTTAAAACGAAGGGTGGGCATACCCTGGTGCAGATCATGAATGCGTCTGGACATATGGTGCGGGTGCTGATCGAGAAAGAATATCCCGATGCAGGCACGCATACGGTTTCGTTCGATGGCGGCTATCTTGCCCCGGGCGTTTACTATGTGCGCCTTCAAAATGGACAGATCCAGCAGGTGAAAGGCATGTTGAAAGTGCGGTAGAATTCTTTATGTAAATGTATCTAACGCTACTGTGCGTTTGCCCGAGTCATCAAATGTGCCCAAGTTGCTCCTCTTCCATGTATTGTGCCGGGGCTCTCAATACAACACGCTCAGTTCCAACTTTACACACTCAGCCTCCATCTCGCTCAGCCACCCTGTATTCGCCCCTTTTGAGAAACAGGTATCCCAGGCAGCGCAAGGCTTCAGGCAGGCGGGCGTCCATGCCACTGACAGTAAAATAACTTCCATTCTGTTCATTTCTCAAATTATTCGTTTTCGAAATTGTTCGCCTGAATCTTGTATTGGGAGATTGATCTTTTGATGCCCAAAAATGCTGTAAATTCAAAGAAAAAAAAAGATGCCTGTTTTCACACTTCACGTTAATGGGAAAGAATTCAAGGCCGATGTAGCTGAGGACACTCCCTTATTATGGGTGCTGCGCGACAACCTGCATCTGGTAGGTACAAAATTTGGTTGCGGAGTGGGCCAGTGCGGCGCATGCACGGTGCACCTGAATGGAAACCCTCTTCGTTCCTGCCTAATGCCCGTTTCGGCCCTCGAAGATGGTAAAATAACAACCATTGAAGGCCTTTCGAAAAATGGTGATCATCCCGTGCAGCGCGCATGGGAAGAAGTGGACGTGCCCCAGTGCGGGTACTGCCAGGCCGGGCAAATCATGACTGCAGCAGCATTCCTGAAGGAAACCCCGAAACCAACCATGGACCAGATCGAGCAGGCCATGCATGGAAATCTCTGCCGCTGCGGTGCATATCACCGTATCAGAGAGGCAGTGAAATTGGCAAGTACTAAAACAAAATGAACATGAGCAACACATTACATAAAGGAAGGCGCGATTTTCTGAAGAAACTTTCCCTCTCCGGAGGCGGACTGATGCTGGGATTCAGTTGGTTCGACAGTAACGCTGCGGCTATGCCTTTCATCATGACCAACCCCGAGATCGATATCGCCGGTTTCAACAGCTATCTCTCCATCGCGGCTGATGGCGTAGTTACCATTGCTTCGCCAAATCCGGAACTCGGACAAAACATCAAGACATCTTTCGCCATGATCGTGGCCGAAGAATTGGATGCCGACTGGAATAAAGTGAATGTAGTACAGGCCCCGCTGGACCCCAAAAGATTTGAACGCCAGGTTACAGGCGGTAGTGGGGCGATTCCCCACTCCTGGAAGAGGCTGAGGACCGCCGGCGCAACAGCTCGCACCCTATTGATCTCTGCGGCCGCTGCCAAATGGAACGTGCCCGCCGACCAATGTACCGCCGAAAACGGATCTGTGATCCATAAGGCATCAGGTAAAAAAGCGGGTTATGGTGAACTTGCCTCGGCCGCATCCAAACTTGCCGTTCCCGCCGATGTGAAGCTGAAGGATCCAAAAGATTTCAAGATCATCGGCAAACCCATAAAGAATGTAGAGAATAAAAATATTGTTACCGGCAAAGGAATGTTTGGAATTGATTTTTACCGGGAAGGCATGATGTATGCCACCATTCAAAGACCACCTGCATTTGGAACCAAGTTGGTATCATATGATGGTGCAGCAGCCAAGGGTATGCCGGGCATTACCGATGTGGTTTCATTTGGCAATAATGTAGCCGTGGTAGGGCGTTCTACCTGGGAAGTGCTGAAGGCAAAGAAGACGTTGAAGATTAAATACGAAAAAGAAGGCGAAGGACTCGAAAGCTCGTCAGATCATGACCGCTTTTTTTCTACGCTGATGAATAGTTCCGATGCGAAGCCGAGGCGAAAAGAAGGCGACGTGGACGCTGCATTCCGCGATGCCGCTAGAATAGTGAAGGCTGAATATGAGTGTCCCTTCGTGCCACACAACACGTTGGAGCCCATGAATTTTTTCGCGCACGTGCGTGAAGATGGGATTGAATTGGTTGGTCCTACCCAAACGCCTGGCTCTGCCCGGAAAGCCGTATCTGATCTGCTGAAAGTGCCGGAAGAGAAAATTACCGTAGATATCACCAGACTGGGTGGTGGTTTCGGACGAAGACTGAAAACCGACTTTGCGGTCGAAGCAGCAGAACTTTCCTCCCTCATCAAGAAACCCGTTCAGGTGATTTGGACAAGGGAAGATGATATGGGCGGTGGAAGTTACAGACCGGCCGCGAGATATCGGTTTGAAGCTGCATTGGACACTGCTGGAAATATCACGGGTTATAAATGTCGCGGTGTTGGCATGAACATGGAGAATTCCCTGCGGCAGGATAATTTCCCCGCTGGCGCCATCGATAATATCCTGCTGGATACGGTTGAACATAAATCTCCCATTACCGTAGGTGCGTGGCGCGCGCCAACTACCAACTTTCTGGCCTTCGCGGAACAAAGCTTCTTAGACGAAGTGGCTATCGCTGCCAAGAAAGATCCGGTACAGTTGCGCCTTGAACTTTTGCAAAAAGCGAAGACCAAACCCGCGGGCCCGGTGAGGTATGATATCGCCCGCATGGAAGGCGTGATCAAGGAAGTTGCGGAGAAAGCAGGATGGGGTAAGAAGAAAGGCGTCTCACAGGGCTTTTCTGTTTATTTCTCCCACGCCAGCTATGTAGCACAAGTTTGTGATGTGGTGATGAAGAATGGGAAACCCGAAGTGCAAAAAATTTATGCTGTGTCCGACTGCGGGATGGTGATCAACGAAACAGGCGCGTCGCAACAGGTGATGGGGGCTATCGTTGACGGATACGGAACGGCGATGTACGGTAAATTGAGTTTTAAGGATGGTGAGCCGGAACAAAAGAATTTTGACCGGTACCAGTTGATACGCATGAAGGAAATTCCTGAGATCGAAGCCAGTTTTGTAAAGAATACGATCGATCCAACAGGACTAGGCGAGCCGGCACTACCTCCAACGGGTGGCGCAGTGGCGAATGCTATTTTCAAGGCCACGGGTAAACGCATCAGAAAACAGCCCTTTATAGATGAAGCGTCTTTTTTGAAATCGTGATATGAAAGAGATTCGGGAGATCATTAAGGCCTATGATCAGTGTGTTTTGGCGGGTAAAAAGATGGCGCTGGCTTCAGTAATATACCTGGAGGGATCTTCCTATCGCAGACCAGGTGCCCGGATGTTAGTGGATGATGAGGGTTGGCTGACAGGCGCCATCAGCGGCGGCTGCCTCGAAGGCGATGCCCTTCGCAAAGCACTGCTCGTGATCTCCCAGCAGGATCCCAAACTGGTGACCTACGATACCTCCGACGAAGATGATATGACCTTAGGCGTACAACTGGGTTGCGCTGGCGTTATTCAGGTTTTGTTTGAACCCGTAGACCCCGCTTTCGAGAATAATCCAGTTCATCTGCTACAGAAAGTAATGGCGAATCGCCAGCCTTCTGTTCTCGTAAACCTCATCAACAAAACAACCCCCTCTTCTTTACAGTGGGGTACCTGTTTGTTGTTGCAGGCAGATGGAACGATCACTACAAAGCTTGATGAGGCGCTGAAAAACAGCGTATCAGCAGATGCCCGTGAAGTAATGGAGAAAGCCACATCCATGTATCGGGAGTATGTGGAAGATGGTCAGACTTACCAGGCCTTCATTGAATTTATTCCGCCCCCTGTTTCGCTGATCGTTGTGGGCGGCGGTAACGACGCGCTACCCGTGGTCAATATCGCCAATGAACTGGGATGGGACGTTACGGTGATCGACGGCCGGGCTACCCATGCCCGGGCAGGGCGATTTGAAGCGGCATGCCAGGTGCTGGTCAGTAAACCTGAGTTAGTCTTGGAACGCATTGACATAGACACGCAGACGGTATTTGTGTTGATGACCCATAATTACCAGTATGATCTGACGATGCTCAAAGCTTTGCTGCCACTCGATCTGAGCTATGTAGGACTATTGGGGCCGAAGAAAAAACTGAACCGGATGGTCAACGAGTTGAGGGAAAACGGAATGCATATTGATGACCACATGCTCGCCAAATTGTACGGACCGGTTGGCCTTGATATCGGCGCAGAAACCCCCGAAGAAATTGCGCTCAGTATGGTTGCTGAGATCAAGGCAGTACTCAGCAAAAAACATGGATCCCCGCTGCGCGATAAGCAGGGTTCTATTCATGCGGTATCGGTCCATGACCTAAAAAGCCAACTGCGGTGATGAACGTGCAGCGCTTTGCGGTGATCATTCTGGCCGGCGGAAGTTCTTCCCGGTTAGGTTCTCCAAAACAATGGCTGTTGTATAAAGGCAAGTCGTTGCTTCAGCATGCCATCGACGAAGCCATAACGGCAGGCGCAGATCAGGTGATCGTAGTGACAGGGGCGTTGCAGATGAATGATGTGGATCAGGGCTATGTGCAGATAGTAAGAAATGAACATTGGGAAGAAGGGATGGCATCATCGATCAGATGCGGCATCCAGTCGTTGGAGCATTTTGCCGATGTTGACGCTGCCATCATCATGGTGTGTGACCAACCTTATGCAGATCACTCGGTGCTGAAGGGCTTACTCCATCAGCAACATATTTCAGGTAAACCCATTGTAGCCAGCGAGTATGGCGGTCGTGCTGGTACCCCGGCTCTTTTTCACCGGTCTTTTTTCGATCGGCTTATGCAACTGAAAGGCGATATTGGCGCCCGGTATTTGATCGCTGAACATAAAGAACTTGCTGCTTTTTTGGATTTTCCCAAAGGCATTACCGATATTGACACCATGCGCGACTACGAAAGCATATCAGCAGAAACAAAACATGATGATCAGGGACGAATTTAACAGGGTGCATAATTACTTGAGGATCTCGCTGACGGACAATTGTAACCTCAGGTGCTTTTACTGCATGCCCGAAGAGGAGTATGCGTTTACGCCTGTTACCAAGTTGATGCAGGAAGATGAAATTGTAGAGATCGCGAAGATCTTTATCTCACTGGGCGTGAACAAGATCAGGCTTACTGGCGGTGAACCGCTGGTAAGAAAAGATGCAGCCAGTATCATTCGCAAGCTATCAGCGCTTCCCGCGCAGCTGACCATCACCACCAACGGAACCCGGTTGCATGAGTTTGTGGATCTGTTTGAAGAAGTTGGCCTGAGGTCCCTCAACATCAGCCTGGATACGCTGGACCGCGACCGTTTTCATATGCTTACGAGGCGGGATCAGTTTGAGCGGGTGACGGATAACATCCGGATGATGGTGGAAAGGGGTTTTCATGTAAAAGTGAACATGGTGGTGATGAAAGGCATCAACCACGAAGAGATCCTCGATTTTGTCAGGTGGACGCGGGACGAGCCGGTGCATGTACGATTTATTGAGTTCATGCCTTTCTCCGGCAATAAATGGTCGGGCGAAAAAGTATTCACCTGGCACCAGATCCTCGAAGTGATCAGCAACCAGTATGAGATCAATCCCATCCAGGTCGACAAACACGAAACAGCGAAGAAGTACAAGATATTTAAACATGAGGGGACTTTTTCGGTGATCACTACCATGAGCGCCCCTTTCTGTGGGGATTGTAACCGGATGCGATTGACGGCAGACGGGAAAATGAAGAACTGTTTATTCTCGACATCGGAGACCGACCTGCTGAATCCTTTCAGAAAGGGCGAGGATATCATTCCATTGATCCATGGGAATGTGCATGAAAAGAAAAAAGCCTTAGGCGGCCAGTTCACCGATCTTGAGCACGTAAACGCAGAGACGATTATTAACCGGAGTATGATCACCATTGGAGGTTGAGTATGATCACGGTAAATGAAGCGAAAGTACTGATCAGTACCCACTGTACCCAGCTGCCCGCCATGTGTGTGCCGCTGGCTGAGGCGGGCGGTCATTTGCTTGCAGAAGATGTGATGGCTATATATGATATTCCAGCCTACCCCCAGTCTTCGATGGACGGATACGCATTTGCTTTTGAAGATCGTGCTGAGCCTCTCCGCATCGTTGATGAACACGCCGCAGGAGATGAGGTGGATCGGCTACTGGAGCGGGGTACCGCTACCAGGATATTTACCGGGGCCGCAGTACCAGATGGGGCTGATACCATTCTCATGCAGGAGAAGGCGGAGGTGAAAGATGGATTGTTATCCATTCCCGACTCAGTGGTAAAAATGGGTGACCATGTACGCCCTGCAGGTTCTGAGATAGAAAAGGATGCGCTGGCATTGCATAAGTTCTGCCTGCTCACTCCACCCGCCATCGGGTTTTTAGCGGCCATTGGCGTAGCAGACATTTCGGTGATTCCCTCCCCACGGGTCTGCATCATGGTAACAGGAAACGAACTGATCCAGCCCGGCACCGGGATGTCTTATGGGAAAGTGTATGAAGCCAGTTCGTTCGCGCTGCAGGCTGCATTGAGCGCGCTTCAAATCCATCATGTGCGGATCGTGCATGTAAAAGATGATCTTGAAGCAATGGCCGGCGTGCTTGCAGATGAAATAGAAGTAGCAGATCTTGTACTGATGACGGGCGGTGTAAGTGTTGGGGATCACGATCATACAGTGAAGGCAGCGGTACGCTGCGGGGTGCAGCCCATCTTTCACAAAGTGAAACAGAAACCGGGTAAGCCGATTTTTTTTGGTAAGACGGACGATACCTATTTTTTCGGACTTCCCGGTAATCCCGCTTCCGTGCTCACCTGTTTTTATGAGTACGTTCTGATCTGCCTGTCGCGCATGACCGGGCGCAACATGATGCTAAAGGAGCTGAAGGCCATACTCGCCCATGATCATAGCAAGCCGGCAGGACTTACCCATTTCTTAAGAGGGGTATATGAAGATGGCAGGGTACATATTGGAAGAGGACAGGAGTCGTATAAACTTCGTTCATTTGCAACATCCAATTGCCTGGTGGTGTTGCCCGAACAGGTGGAAGAATTGAGGGCCGGCATGGAGGTTGACATTCATTTATTGCTGTGAATGGCCATCGTTTGCCATACATTTTATTGACTGATCATGGGTATTGAAACTGCCATCATCTGCCATACATTTTATTGCCTTGATCATGGGAATTGAACTCAACATCGTCTTCTATACATTACTGTTCATCCTGGCATTTTTGTATGCTTCGGTAGGGCACGGAGGCGCAAGTGGTTACCTGGCCCTGATGGCCATCTTCAGCATGGCCCCCGAGGTGATACGGCCCACTGCCTTATTCCTGAATTTGTTCGTATCGCTAACCGCCTTTATTCAGTTCTTTCGTGCAAAGCATTTTGACTGGAAGATCTTTCTCCCACTGGCATTAGCTTCGATACCCATGGCATTTATTGGCGGTATGATCGATATTGATCCTGTTATCTATAAGAGAATCCTGGGACTACTACTGGTGATCCCCATACTTCGTTTTCTTTTCTTCCCCAATGCGGAGATTGGTCCTTCGGGAAAACCAAATACAGCTATTTCGGTGTTGATGGGTGGGAGTATAGGATTTTTATCCGGCCTGATCGGGATCGGCGGCGGCATCATCCTTTCACCGTTGCTGTTATTGATGCGATGGACCGATCAGAAACAAACCGCTGCGATCAGCGCATTGTTTATTTTTGTAAATTCTCTGTCCGGGCTCGGCGGTCAATGGTCGAAAGGCCTTGTATTTACTGCAGATATGGGAACATATACGGTAGTGGCTTTTGTTGGCGGTTTGCTGGGTGCCTACCTCGGAGCTCTGAAGTTCAACCAGCAGGTGCTGAAAATGTTGCTGGCTGTTGTATTGCTCATCGCATCAATTAAATTGATATGGACAGGTTAACGATACAGGTATTTGGACAACTGGCAGATATAGTAGGCTCATCCACGTGCTCGATTGATCACGTGGCAGACACGGCATCCCTGCAGCAAATGCTGTTTACAAAGTATCCTTTATTGAAACAGAAAAAGTTCATGGTTGCGCTCAACAACAAGATCATAAAAGAAAATACGCCCATCGGCGAAGCCGCTGCTATTGCATTATTACCGCCATTTTCAGGAGGTTGATATGGATCAGGAGAACAGGTACCACAGACAGGAGATCCTGAAGGGATTCGGGAAGCAATGCCAGCAGTTGTTGTCTGCCGCTAAAGTGCTCGTTATTGGTGCAGGCGGTTTAGGCTGCCCTGTTTTGCAGTATTTGGCTGCAGCAGGGGTTGGTACACTCGGTATTGCTGATGATGATGTGGTGAACCTGACCAACCTGCACCGGCAGGTGCTCTTTGATGAAAGCGATGTAGGACAAAGGAAGGCAGAAGTAGCGGCTGAGAAACTGAGGTCTATGAACACCGCCATTTCCATCGGGGCATATTCACAACGTGTTACTCCTCAAAATGTACTCGGGTTGTTTGAGGGTTATGATGTGGTGGTCGACTGCACCGATAATTTTCCGTCGCGCTTCCTGATCAATGATGCCTGTGTTCACCATGGGCTGCCATTGGTCTGGGGCGCTGTTTCCGAATTTGAAGGCCAGGTGGCTGTTTTCAACTGGCGGGGCTCCGGCAACTACCGCGATCTTTTTCCCGAAATGCCCGCCGCTGGTGAAGTGGCTTCTTGCGCCGAAGCAGGCGTACTGGGCGTTCTGCCCGGAGTCATCGGCAGCATGCAGGCTATCGAAGTGATCAAATTGATCACAGGAGTTGGGAGCCCCCTCGTGAACCAGCTGCTGACATACCGCGCGCTCGATAATCAGTTCCTGATCCTGGACTATGAGCCTGTGAAAGGAACAGAGGAAGTATTTGGAAGCAGGTCATATGAGCCCGTTTGTTGGCCTACAGATACCGCGTCAAATGGTAGCTCAAATACTGCTGCTCATACGGATATACAGGGGACCACTACCCCCACCCAGTTAGACTGGGAAGGTTTTGAGCAGCTAACGCGCGAAGATGGCGTAACGCTGATCGATGTGCGGGATCTGCATGAGGAACCGGAGATCAGGGCTTTTAAACATATCCGCGTGCCGCTATACGAATTGGACGAACTGCTTGCAGAAATTAGCCATGGAAAGATCATCTTTGTTTGCCAAACGGGAATGAGGAGCATGCAGGCCTCGCTGCTTGCGGCCGACAAAGGTTTGCAGGTGTTCAGTCTGAAAGGCGGGATACAATCCATGAAGGATCGTTTTGAAACATCACCATCATGAAGGAAGAAAAACGTAAGAATATTTTTGTTGAAGGGGCGATCGACCCGATGTTTATTGCCGACAGTATTGCCAAACACAATGCAAAAAAAGATATTGGCGGCCATAGTATTTTTCTGGGTCAGGTGAGGAGCGATGTTATAGATGGGAAGCCGGTCGCAGCCATAGAATACACCGCTCACGAGGACATGGCACTTGAGCAGATGGCGCAGATCAGGGAAGACGTCTTTTCAAAATATCCACTGAGTTGTATGCACGTGCATCATAGCCTCGGTACCGTGAATGCCGGAGAGATCTGTCTTTTTGTTTTCTCTTCATCGGCCCACCGAAAAGCAGCTATAGATTCCTGTGAGGAGATCGTTGAACGTATCAAAGCAGAGCTTCCCGTGTGGGGGAAAGAAGTATTTGCAGACAACAGCTATCAATGGAAAGTGAATAAATAATGGTAAACATCACACATAAGTCAAACACCCTTCGCGAAGCAGTTGCCAAGGCAGTTATCATGGTCTCTCAACAGGCAACAATGGATGCCGTGGTCAATCGCAAAGTTCCTAAAGGGGATGTGTTCGAATTTTCCAGGGCCGCAGGTTTACTGGCGGTGAAGAAAACCAGTGACGTGATCCCCGACTGTCATCCCCTCCCCGTTGAATACACGAACATCAGCTTCAATACAGAAGGTTTGGAGATCCATATCCGGGTAGAAGTGCACACCATCTATAAAACGGGTGTTGAAGTGGAAGCCATGCATGGAGCCGCTATTGCAGCGCTGACGATGTACGACATGCTGAAGCCTCTCGATAAAGGCATTGTGATCTCTGCCATACAACTGGAGTCCAAGAAAGGAGGCAAATCTGATCATGCTGTGGCATCTGGTTTACACGCGGCGGTGATCGTTTGTTCCGACAGTGTATCGGGTGGCAGTAAGCAGGACGAAGCAGGCAAAGTAGTAAAATCAAAACTCGAGGCTTTTCATATCACCGTGTCAGCAGCGGAGATCATCCCGGATGAGTTTGATCTGATCCAGCAAAAAGCATTGTCTTGCGTCAAAGAAGGCTGCAACCTCCTTGTTTTTGTAGGCGGCACCGGTTTATCCCCGAGGGACGTAACACCGGATGCCATCCGACCCTTACTCACGCGGGAGATCCCTGGTGTGATGGAAACGGCAAGGCAGTACGGTCAGCAACGAATGCCCCATGCGATGCTGTCGAGGGGCGTAAGCGGATTCATCAACAATACACTCGTGATCACCTTGCCCGGATCAACTAAAGGAGCGGCAGAGACCATGGATGCCGTGTTCCCATATATACTTCATGTGTTTAAAGTGGCAGAAGGACTAAGGCACGATTGAATAGCATGACCCATTACCCGATATACCTCGACTATAATGCAACCACTCCCTGCGATCCACGGGTAGTAGATACCATGGTACCTTATTTCACCCGTGATTTTGGCAATGCCGCCAGCAAGAGTCATGCTTATGGCTGGGTGGCGGCAGAGGCGGTTGACATCGCCCGTGAACAAGTGGCGACCATCATTGGCAGCGAGCCCGGAGAAATTGTATTTACTTCAGGCGCCACTGAATCTGTGAACCTCGCCATCCAGGGGGTCTACCATATGTACCATGGAAAAGGCAATCACATTATTACATCCGCGGTTGAACATAAAGCTGTACTGGATACCTGTAAGTATATTGAAAGCATCGGTGGCGAAGTGACCATACTGCCCGTTGATGGTAAGGGCAGGGTTGATCCGGATGCCGTAGAGGCAGCCATCAGGGATACGACGGTGCTGATTTGCATCATGTATGCCAATAATGAAACTGGCACCATCACGCCGGTTAGGGAGATCGGCGCCATTGCGAAAAAACACAACGTCATTTATTTTTCCGATGCCTCACAGGCCGTTGGGAAAATTCCCGTAAACGTTAAGGATGATGGGATCGATATGCTCTGTTTATCCGCCCATAAGATCTACGGTCCGAAAGGAAGCGGCGCATTGTATGTAAGACGAAGAGATCCGCGCGTTCGTTTGACGCCGCTTCAATATGGCGGAGGACATGAGAAGGGCATGCGAAGTGGAACACTCAATGTGCCCGGGATCGTAGGATTGGGAAAGGCCTGTGAATTAGCTCTAAAAGAAATGCATCAGGAATCAACTCGTTTAAAAGAACTTAGAGATGAATTGCTGCAAGGACTGCTGTCTATCGACGGAACTTCCCTGAACGGCGACATTAAAAACCTTCTTCCCCAAACCTGTAATCTTGCTTTTGAAGGGATCGATTCGCAAGTCATGATCAGTCATCTGAATAAACATCTTGCCATTTCTTCTGGTTCTGCTTGCACATCAGCATCGATTGAACCTTCCCACGTATTGCGGGCACTGGGCATTGGCGACGAACTGGCCGGCAGTTCAGTGAGGTTTAGTTTAGGACGATTTACCACTAAGGAAGACATCACAAAATCCCTCGGCATGATCAGGGACGTCGTAACAAAATTAAGATGATGGCACATAAGAATTCGACAATTCGATAATTATTTATGTATCTTAATAAGTATGAAGCATCTCATCGCCTACATCTTTTTCATCACTATCTCCATAGCTTCTATAGGACAGGCTACTTCGAAGGAAAGCTGGGAAACCATTTTTAATGGTAAGAACCTTGATGGCTGGACCGTTAAGATCAGGAACTATCCTGCAGGAGAGAACTTCGGTAATACGTTTCGCGTGGAACAAGGGAAGATGGTGGTGAGGTATGATGCCTACGATAAGTTTGATGAAAGGTTCGGGCATATATTCTATAAGAAGAAGTACGGGTATTATCGCATCCGCCTGCAGTATCGTTTTGTTGGCGATCAGGCGAAAGAAGGCCCGGGTTGGGCAACCAGAAACAGTGGCATCATGGTTCATGGCCAAACGCCGGAGAGCATGGGGAAGGACCAGGACTTCCCGGTATCCATTGAGGTCCAGTTGCTGGGAGGAAATGGTAAGGATCCCAGAACCACCTGCAACCTCTGCACGCCCGGTACCAATGTGGTGAAGGATGGTAAGCTATTGACACAGCATTGTCTGAACTCCAATTCCGAAACCTATCATGGCGATCAATGGGTGACTGCAGAAGTATTGGTGCTGGGGGACTCTGTGGTAAAACATTTCGCCAACGGGAACGAAGTCCTTTCATATGAGAAGCCACAGGTAGGCGGCGGTAACGTGAGCGGACAGGAAACAGTTTGGGGCCAATCCGGACTACTCTTGAAAGAAGGCACCATCTCCCTGCAAAGCGAGAGCCATCCCGTAGAGTTTAGAAAAGTGCAGGTGCTGAACCTGGAAGGATGTATGGATGTCAAAGCAATGAACTACAAATCGTACTACGTTAAATCAAATCCCTCCAGCTGCAAATACAGGAAGTGAGCGGTTCTCGGCAAGCCGCTGCCAACTGAATAAAGACATTCAGAGAAAGATATTCATCATGAGGAATATCATGCGCTCAATTGCAGCATCTGATGTGAGCCAGTCACAATCATTCAAAGTTCCATGTAACGAAGGCATAACATTTACATAACCGTAGGGTCATGTTATCATGATGATTCGTTGATCTTATGGCAACAATTCGATAATCTCAGGCAGATACGTTTGCATCCACAAAACTTTCTGCGTATGAAGATTAGTATAGCAATCGTATCCATCCTTTTATTATGCCTGTCTTTCCCGAAGTATTCTTTGGCACAGGTAACCGAAGTAAAGGGTAAGATATTTGACCAGGCCCAGCAGCCACTGCAGGGCGTATCTATAAAAGTGCTATCCTCCGGCATAGTTACGGCATCAGATGCGAAAGGTGAATTTGTAGTCAGGGCCACTAAGGGCGACAGACTAGAAGTCAGCTATGTAGGCTTTGTTACAGAACTTGTTTCAATAACATCGGATGATCTGGAGATCGATCTTAGTCCTGTTCCATCTGAATTGAATGCGGTAGTAGTTACGGCTTTAGGGATCCGCAAGGAGAAAAGAAAATTGGGCTATGCGCTTCAGGAAGTCAAAGGCGAAGATCTTACTGTTGCGCGGGAAACCAACGTGGTTAATCAGCTCGCCGGGAAGGTTGCCGGTGTTACCGTAGTGGGAAGTAATTCAGGTGTTGGAGCCTCTTCAAGGGTCACCATCAGGGGCGAGCGGTCTGTAGATCTTAACAAGAATCAGCCTCTTTATGTAATAGATGGTGTGCCGATCAGCAATGCGATCGCCGGAGCGAATGGACGGGGAAACCTGGAAGTGGATTACGGTAACGGTGCAGGGTTCATCAATCCGGATGATATCGAAAGTATGAGCGTTTTGAAAGGGCCTGCTGCATCTGCACTGTATGGTTCGCGTGCTGCCAATGGAGTGATCCTGATCAAAACCAAAACAGGGCGCAAAGCCAAAGGCGTAGGCGTTGAGTTTAATACCAATGCAACTTATGAAACACCCCTTAAGTTGCCTAAATATCAAACGAAGTATGGACAGGGGAATGGAAACGGGGGCGACTTCGCTTTCGTAAATGGTGGTGGTGCAGGATTGACTGATGGAACCGACGAGGGCTGGGGACCGGCATTCAAAGGTCAGTCGTACCCCCAGTATAATTCACCCCGCACGCTTAACGGGTCTGCCATTGATTTTACCGGCGGCGACCTCAATGCTCCTGCTGGTAGCGTGATCAGTGCTACCCCCTGGTTGCCAGAAGTGAATAATCTGGGCAACTTTCTGCAAACCGGAAGAACATTAACCAATAATGTGGCCCTGGTAGGCGGAAATAAAAATGGCGACTTCCGACTGAGTTATACCAACCTGAATCAGGAAGGTATGGTGCCCAATACGGACCTGAAAAGAAACACGGTATCACTCTCCGGAGGATATAATTTCAACAGTAAGTTGTCTGCCAAAGCTTTCGTCAGCTACATCAAGAGTGAAAGCGACAACAGGCCTTCTATCAGCTATGGTACAGAAAATATTATGTATCTCTTCAATTGCTGGCTCCCGGCGTCAGTAAGGTTATCAGACATGAAGAGGCTCTGGATGAGGGGGGCGGATGATCGTCGTCAATACGGCTGGAACTATAACTATCATGATAATCCCTATGTTACTTTATATGAGAATACCAATGGGCAGTACTACGACAGGCTGATTGGGAATGTGTCTCTGAAATATGATTTTACAGAATGGCTCAGCCTGCAACTCAGAACGGCTACCGATTGGAGCAATGAAAGGCGGGAGTACAGGCGTGGATTTAGTACCCAGCGTTTCCCATTCGGACAGTACCGTGAAGTGGGCATTATCAATGAAGAGCGAAACAGCGATTTTCTCTTCACGTTGAATAAGGAGCTCAAGAATTCAGACTGGGTGGTTTCCGGAAATTTTGGTGGAAACCAAATGCGTCAGAGCAGCAGGTTCAATGAACAATCTGCAGGGCAGTTGAATCTTCCTGGAATTTATAATATCACCAATAGCCGTATTCCCATTGAGACCGCCCAGCGCAATGTGTCTAAGCGGATCAATAGCCTTTATGGTTCTGCAGGGCTTGGTTATAAGAATATGATTTTCTTAGACCTGACCGGGCGGAACGACTGGAGTAGTGCATTGACATTGCCGACAGATCTGAAATCATTCGGGAATGAAGACAATTCTTATTTCTATTCCTCCGCAGCGCTTAGCGTCATAATTAGTGATATGGTCAAGCTTCCATCAGCGATCAGTTTCGCGAAGTTGCGTGGAAGTTTTGCGCAGGTGGGTAATGATACCGACCCCTTCACGTTCACCCAATCGTTCAACCCGAGTACACCCTATGGCGCTGCGCAGATCTATAGTGAAACGGACAGGCTTGCTAACCTGAATCTTAAGCCTGAGATCAGCTCGGCATATGAAGTGGGTGCCGATATCAGATTCCTGAAAAATCGCATCGGACTTGATGTTACGTATTATACCAGCCTTACCAAGAATCAGATCCTCAACATTCCACTTTCATTGACCAGTGGATATAACAGCAGGAGTATCAATGCCGGTAAGATCAAGAACTGGGGTTGGGAAGCCATGTTGAATCTGCAAACCATAAAAAGTAAAAACTTTACCTGGACAACTGACATCAATTTCAGCGCAAACAGAAGCGAAGTACTCGAATTGCGGGATGGTCTTACCAACTTCGTTATGGCCAGCAGAAGGGTAACTGTAGAAGCAAGGGTAGGGGAGCGTATGGGCGATCTGTATGGAATTGGATTTGCAAGGGTGCAAAGTTCAGATAAAAATGCACCTTACTACGATGCAAGTGGTACATACACAGGCCAGATGGTTTTTGATGCCAATGGCAGACCTGTAAGAACTACCAACAGGATCAAATTGGGTAACTATAATCCTGATTTTCTAGTTGGCATATCTAATTCATTTAGCCTGAAGGGAATCCGGTTCAGCTTCCTTTTCGACATCCGCAGCGGTGGCGAACTGTATAGTGAAACCCAGACCGTGGGCCGCGAAGGAGGGATCATTACAGAAACCCTCGAAGGCCGTGCTGACGGTTATGATCTCACAAAAGAAGGTAATGGTGTCATAGGAAAGGGAGTGGTGTTTGTGAATGGTGT
>Ga0164293_10001279_pt1 | contig 21028 bp, 18 predicted proteins | sample GEODES118metaG_FD_111487 | JGI IMG/M metagenome (GOLD analysis project Ga0164293, IMG submission 111487) | Eutrophic lake water microbial communities from Lake Mendota, Wisconsin, USA - GEODES118 metaG | ecosystem: Environmental > Aquatic > Freshwater > Lake | place: USA: Lake Mendota...
CGGACGCGTCCCCCGCAAAACTTACCAGGCCGCGCCAAGCTCGCCCACCACGGGTTTGATCACCCCCAAGAGCAGCACATGAGCGCCTCCGAGACGACGCGTCAGATTCCCAACACACTGACCATCGCCGGCATGGACCCTTCCGGGGGCGCCGGTATTTTGGCAGATGTCAAAGCCATGAGCGCATTGGGCGCATACGCTTGCGCGGTGGTCGCCGCCCTGACAGCGCAAAACACGCAGGCGGTGACGGATATTTCACCGGTTAATCCACAATTTGTTCGTGCACAGCTCGATACGCTGTTTGCGGATGTCACGATTCATGCCACAAAAATCGGCATGCTCGGTCAAACAGGCGTCATTGAGGTGGTGGCCGATCGGCTGGGACACTTCAAACCCGCACACATCGTGCTGGATCCCGTCATGGTGGCCAAAAGCGGTGACCTGCTGCTCGAACAAAAAGCCGTTGGTGCATTGAGAGAGCAGTTACTTCCGCTCGCCACCATCATCACCCCAAACCTGCCCGAGGCAGGCGTTTTACTGGAAATGCGTAGTGTCGAGACCGTACGCGAGATGCGTCGCGTTGCCGAACGTTTGCGAAATCTAATGACGCACTCCGGACACCGTTGGGTGCTGGTCAAGGGTGGTCATCTGCCGGGCAATGACACCATCGATATCCTCCACGATGGTGATCAGATGATCGAGCTACCCGGCCATCGCATCCCCACGCGCAACACGCACGGCACGGGCTGCACCCTCTCTTCGGCGATCACGGCCCTCTTGCCACAAACGCAAACGGTGCCTGAAGCCACACAGAAAGCAAAAGACTACTTGGTTCAGGCCATTTTGCATGCAGAGGCCCTGCAAGTGGGGCAAGGACATGGCCCTGTTCACCATTTCCACCAACTCTGGTCTGGAAAACCCTTACAATCAGGGTTTTCCGCAATATGACCTTGTTGAGCGACTGACTGGTTGCCCCACTGATTTTATGAAAGCGAATACTTTGCCTGATATCGAGCGCGCACGTTTCAATATGATCGAACAGCAGATTCGTCCCTGGGATGTTTCTGATCGTAATGTGCTTGAGGCGCTCTTTAACGTTAAACGCGAGGCCTTTGTCCCCTCGAGCTTCCGCGCTTTCGCGTTTTCGGATCTAGAGATCCCGTTGACTATTTCTTCAGGGGAAACGCATCAAACGATGCTCGCACCCAAGCTCGAAGCCAAGTTCACACAACTACTTCAGCTCAAAGAGGATGACTGCGTACTCGAAGTCGGCACGGGTTCTGGCTATCAGGCAGCCTTGCTAGCGCACATCGCACGTGGCGTGACGTCCGTTGACATCGATCCACGCTTGGCCGCGTTTGCACAACTCAATCTTCAGCAAGCGGGCATTTCAAACGTCAAAGTTGAAATAGGCGACGCCAGCAACGGCTGGGGGACGACCGAATACGATGCGATTTTGGTGACTGGCGCGGTTGCCACCATACCGGACGCACTCAAGTATCAGCTTTGCGAAGGTGGGCGTATGGTGGTTGTGGTGGGTCAAGCCCCGGCGATGACGGCTTACTGTGTCACGCGCACAACTGCCGCTAGTTTTGAAACAACAACACTATTTGAAACCGTCATTAAACCGTTGAGCGGCGCGCGTCCTTCCAAGTTTAAGTTCTAAGCTTGGCGGATCTTGGTCACCAGCGCGGTTGTCGATCGCGCAAACTCGAACGGGATGGCGACTGCTTTTCCGCCCCAGGACTCCACCAGTCTGGTTTCTGCCAAGGTCTGCATATCGTAATCGCCCCCCTTGACAATAATGTCTGGTCGGAGCAAGTCGATCAACGCTACCGGGGTATCTTCATCAAAAAAAGTCACGACATCGACACACGCTAGCGAAGCAAGCAACGCCGCCCGATCCTGCTCGTGATTGAGGGGCCGATCCGGTCCCTTACCCAAACGGCGCGCCGAAGCGTCAGTATTAATCCCCACCACCAGCGTTGCGCCAAGCTGCGCGGCCTGATCCAAATAAGTCACATGGCCGCGGTGCAAAATATCAAACACACCGTTCGTAAACACCAGCGGGCGAGCCCAGTCCCCACGAGCGATGCGTTGCGCACAAGCCTGGGGAGACAATATTTTGCTTTCAAACCGGGTCGCCATCAACAACACCCGCTCCCTCAAGCCACCGAAGGTTTGGTGTCGGGCGTGATCAAGGGCACCGCGCGTAACAACTCTTTACGATAACGATTCAAATCCTGAACAGTCTTAAACGAACTGTCCATCAGCAAAGACATATTGTGCAAAATACGCGAACTCACCTTGCCTTCCCAGTCTTTGTCAAAATGAATCTGATGATCGAGCCAGCGCTCCAACCAACCGGGTTCAGGCAACTTGGACTGCACGGTGTCATTTGGAAACATATCCTTATTAACGTGCAAATTGGTGGGGTGCAGTGCTTGAGGCGTACGATGTGCCGAGGCCATCAATACACCGATTTTTGCAAAGGCCATGCGGGCCTGCGTCGCGATTTCGCTCCCTCGCTGGGTCAAAGCACGCTTCATATAACGTAAATAGGCACCCGCATGTCGAGCCTCATCTTGCGCGATCACGTTGTAGATCGCTTTGATCACGGGCTCTGTATGCCATTGAGCGGCACGTCGATACCAATGATTCAGACGCACCTCGCCACAGAAGTGCAACATGAGTGTCTCAAGAGGGGGCGCCGGATCAAACTCAAATCGTACGCGGTGCAACTCCTCTTCGGTCGGGACAAGATCGGGCGCGAAGCGACGCAAATACTCGATGAGGACCAAGGAATGTTTTTGTTCTTCGAAAAACCAAACCGACATAAAGGCAGAAAAATCACTGTCATCGCGGTTGTCGCGCATGAACATTTCTGTGGCAGGCAGTGCAGCCCATTCTGTGATGGCATTCATCTTGATCGTTTGCGCCTGCTCATCAGTGAGTTTGCTGCGATCAAAATCGTGCCAAGGAATGTCCGTGGCCATATTCCAGCGCACCGACTCCATGGACTTGAAAAGTTCTGTGTAAAGCATGATTCACTGCCTTAAAGATTCAGCTCAGATCGGTATCAGATGAAACAGTGATCTGTGGCTAAAGGTTTAACTAACAAACTCATTGAATAAGCGCCCAAAGCGCCACACCCAATGCCAGGGCGGCTACGCCCGTTAATGCAACCAGCAAGCGATTGCCTTGCTCGCGCGCTTTGCGCGAGCGCTGCAACTCGGACAACACCGCGGACGAGACATCCGGACGCGTGAGTTGCGCATATAGCAAACGCGGAAACTCGGGCAACCACTGCGACCACTGCGCAGCTTCCTGCGTGACTTTCTTTTTAATCCCCTTGAACCCGACGCGTTCATGCATCCAACGCTCTAAGTAAGGTTTGGCCGTTTTCCACAAGTCTAACTGCGGATCCAGTTGGCGTCCAAGTCCTTCGACATTGAGCAAGGTCTTTTGTAACAGGACTAATTGAGGCTGTATTTCAACATTAAACCGCCTCGATGTCTGGAAAAGACGTAATAACACTTGTCCCAGTGAGATTTCAGCCAACGGGCGATCGAAATAGGGTTCGCAGACGGCCCGAACGGCGCCTTCGAGCTCCTCTTCACGGGTCGTAGGAGGCACCCAGCCTGATTCGATGTGTAGCCGAGCCACCCTGCGGTAGTCACGCTGAAAAAAGGCTAAAAAGTTTTGTGCCAAGTAGTTTTTATCGAACTCGGACAACGACCCGACAATACCGAAATCCAGTGCGATATAGCGGCCAAGCGTCTCGGGACGATCCGACACATAGATGTTGCCAGGATGCATATCGGCGTGAAAAAACCCATCGTCAAAAACCTGAGTGAAAAAGATCTCCACGCCTGTTTGGGCGAGCTTGGGAATATCCACCCCAAGCATACGCAACTTTTCTATCTGGCTGACAGGAACACCGTACATGCGCTCCATCGTGAATACATTCGTTGCGCAATAGTCCCACATGACCTCGGGGACCCACAATAAATTCTGCCGAGCACCCTCGTTAGAGAAATTCCTGCGCAACTGACTGCAGTTTGCGGCTTCTCTGAGCAAGTCCAACTCATCGTGCAGATGCTTATCAAACTCGCCCACTACCTCGCGCGGCTTGAGTCGCCGACCATCGGGCGCGAGCCGCTCAATGAGTCCGGCCAACACCCGCATCAAGGAGAGATCTTTATCGATGACCTCCAACATACCTGGCCTCAGCACTTTGACCGCGACAGACCTGCCATCATGCAACACCGCGAAGTGCACTTGCGCGATCGAGGCAGAGGCGACGGGATCTTTATCAAACTGCGCAAATAACGAAGACGTCGGTGCACCAAGTGCCGCCTCGATCATCGCCGCGGCCTCGTCAGACGGAAAGGGCGCGACACGGTCTTGCAACAGCGTGAGCTCATCCGCGACATCCGGCGGGATCAAATCGCGCCGCGTCGACAATACCTGACCAAATTTGACGAAAATCGGCCCCAAGGACTCCAGCGCAAGACGCAGCCTCAGTCCACGTGGCATCTTTGGCCGAGATCCGAGCCTGACTAACCACAGCAGGCGTACAGCGATCGGGTGATCAATGCCGGACAAAACTAATTCGTCCAGCCGGTATCGCAAAGAGACGACGATGATCCGCGTCAAGCGCGGCAAGGACATCACGGTTTCGCCCCGACTGAACGCTCAAGCTTTTGGATGTGGCTCTGCAGGCGCAGCTGACGATGCTCGAGTCGTTCCAATGAGGCAAGCAGCTGCGACTGCATCGTGCGCTGCGTCAGCATTGCAGGCTGCCCCACCAACGCGTCCGTTTCCTCAGATAAATATTCAGCGACATTTTGTGTCAGACTCGAACCGAGAGTTCGAGCGTTACTCAGCGCCTGCCGAACACCTTGTACGATGCGGCGCGCCGGCACATCACCCAGCCATTGCGACAGTGCATCCTCAGGATCGGGACGACAATCTCGGGCTAAATCAGACATCACTTGCGCCAATGCAGCCTGTCCCGAGACATGAACATATTCGGCGATATCCGGACGTCGCGCCTGACCAACTAAAGCAAAAGGGCTTAACTTTTCCAACAAAATCTCTAGGGTGACATCAGGCGTCACCGACTCAGGGTCATGAACCAGCTTGCCATCGGACTCGATCCGCCAATTGAGCTCAAAGCCCGCTAAAGCGATCCGTACGGTTTTACCGGCGTGCTGAGAGAGACGCTGCGCCGCCCAGACCTGCTGCTGAGTCAGCGTATTAAGCGCTAGAGCCATCGCCTGCGCTGGATGCACAGGAACGAAACCGAAAAAAGTGGTGGAAATACGATTCACCTTAGAGTGGACAGACCAAGCCTCTGTAACGCAGCGCCTAGCTCTGTCGTAATAAGCCAAGCATTTTCGGCATAATCCGCCATTTTAGCGGGTGTGGCGTTTCAGCCCAAACAAAACGCCCGCAAAAGCGGGCGTTTTAACTGATTTACATCATGAAACTAGGGAATCAGCTCGCTTGGCTGACGGGTACCTGCTGAATACCCGCGAGCAACCAACCACCTTGCTCGGGCTTAAACAGGTTCCAGACTTCTTCAAAACGGAACGCCTCGGCGCCCGCTTGTTCTCTCAACATGCCCGAGAAACGTACACTCGCCAGATGGCCATCACTGACCTTTTCGATACCAAGCAGCTCAGCATTGAGCAAGACCACTTCGGTGTGGTTTTCCTCGATACGATCACTGAGTTGAGCCTGCAACTCTTTCATCAGGTCGTCCGTCAGGAAAGTGCGCATCTCCGCGATGTTGCCACTGTCCCAGACTTTTTGAATCGAAATGAACTGCTTTTTAGCTTCGCTCAAGAAACGCTGTGTGTCAAAGTCGACAGGAATAAACCAGTTTTGATCTGGAGCAGGCGCATCAGAACCAAAGCCCGCTGCCGACATCGAACCCGTCGCGGAGGATGGTAAGGATACGGGCGCCTGCGCTGCAGGCTCACTCGTTTCGCGCCACATGGCGTTGTTATTTTGATTTGACACTCCACCTGCACCCGCGCCTGCACCTTCAGCAGCAGGCTGGGGGCCACGCATTCTGCGCATGATGAACATCACGCCAAAAACCACCACGCCTGCAATCAATGCCAGCACGAGGAAGTCAGCGAAAGCGCCACCCAAACCTAAGTGTGACAAGAGCGCTGCGATACCCAGACCGGCGGCAATACCAGCCAAAGGACCCAGCCAACGGGAGGCGCCAGATGCGGCTGCCGCTCCAGCTGCACCGGCGGCAGGGGCTGCAGCGGCACTACGCTGTGTCGTGTTGCTTGTCGCGGCAGCAGGCTGGGCAGCCTTTTGGCTCGTGACATTCGAGGACTGGCGACCGGAGTTACCACCCTTACCTGCACGGGCGGCTTCGGCATCGAAGGCCACGGCGGTGAGGGCCAGTCCGCTCACAGCCACCAACGCTGCAGCAAAGAAACGAATCAAAGGACGTGACATTGAGTGCTCCTGGGCGAATATCGCCTGTCAATAAAAAAGAATCAATCAAAACTGAATATAAGCTGAATTTTACCTGAATCTGACTAAAAGCTGAACAAATATATGTATATAGAAACGACAAGTGTTTAAAAGTTCAATCTTAGCGTTCAGCCGAGCTTAATCCCTTCATGCAGCGCCGTCAGACCCGCCGATAAATTGAAATACTGCACCCTCGAGAGACCTGCATGCTCGAGCATGCCCTTAAGTGTCTCTTGATCGGGATGCATTCGTATTGATTCAGCCAGATAACGATAACTCTGCGCATCCCCCGCGACCTTGCTCCCCAGCCACGGGAGGACATTAAAAGAATACCAATCATAAGCAGGCGCAAGGGGTTTGGCGATGCGCGAAAACTCCAATACCAAGAGTTTGCCTCCAGGGCGCAGCACCCGGGTCATTTCTAACAGCGCACGATCCTTGTGGGTCATGTTGCGCAACCCGAAGGCCACGGTGACACGATCGAAATAATTGTCTGGAAAAGGCAGATATTCCGCATCGCACACCGCGCAAGGCAAGACCACGCCGTCATCGAGCAGCCGATCGCGACCGACGCGCAGCATGGAGTCATTGATATCGGTGAGCCAGACCTCTCCCTGCGTGCCGGCCTTTTGGGCAAAAGCGCGCGCGAGATCACCTGTTCCACCCGCGATGTCGAGCACTTTCATGCCGGGTCTGACAGCGGCACGACCTATCGTAAAAGCCTTCCATACCCGGTGCAGGCCCGCGGACATCAGATCGTTCATCACATCGTAGCGCGATGCGACAGAGTGAAAAACCTGAGCAACCTTGCCGGCCTTTTCGGACTCTTCGACGGTCTGAAAACCAAAGTGTGTCTTTTCTTGTGACATAGTCTTTCACTTAAATCAATGCAAGACTCAGTTTAATCTCTCAGACGTCATTTCAACGCTGAAAAAGGCATAAACTGAAGGTTCTTTGCCGTGAGGCTTCACACTGCATTCTGAACCACCCCTGCTGCATGGCCCCGATCCATTACACACTGCGCCCTCAAGGCGACCGTTGCCTCAGCATCGACTTTGGCGAATCCATCAGTTTAGAGACCGGCACACGTTGCCTGAGCGCAGCAGCTACGCTGGAGCGCGCCAAACTCCAAGGCGTCACCGACATCGTCCCGTCCTATACGGCCGTGGCGCTCTTCTACAAACCAGGCGTCGAGATAGGCGGCACAGACTTTGCCACGCTCTGCGCACAGGTCGATGCGCTGCTCAACGGCGAACTTGTTCAGGCCGCGACTTCGGCCCGTCAAGTGGACATTCCCGTATGCTACGGGGGCAAACATGGCCCCGACCTGGACGATGTCGCTCAAAAAACAGGGCTCACCACGCAACAGGTGATCGCGCTGCACACGCAGCCAGGCACCATGGTGTTTGGTCTTGGGTTTTCACCCGGCCATCCCTATATCGGCGTGCATGACGCACGCTTTGCCCTGCCTCGACGCGACGTGCCACGCACCGCTGTACCCGCCGGCTCTGTTGCGATTGCCAACCGCCAATCCACGATTTACCCAACCTTATTGCCGGGTGGTTGGCATATTCTTGGCGCCACCCCGCTCCAGCTATTTGATTTACGGCGGCCTCAGCCATCTTTGTTATTGCCCGGCGATCAAGTGCGCTTTATTTCCATCAGCGAACAAGAGTATGACCGGCTTGCAGCCGCGATCGCTCAGGAGGCCGCATGACCGTTCGCGTTCTCAAACCAGGCATGCTGTCGAGCTTTCAGGACGAAGGTCGCTTTGGTCATCAACCGCTCGGCGTATCGGTCGTCGGTGCGATGGATCAACGGGCACACCGTCTCGCGAATACGCTCGTCGGAAACACCGAGGATGTCGCAAGCTTGGAAATCACCTTAACAGGACCCACGCTGCGATTTACGCAAGCGTGCTGTATTGCAATATGTGGCGCAGACCTGAGCCCCCTGCTCAATGGCAAGCCCATCGCCATGAATCGTCCCCTAGTGTTACGTGCGCAGGACGAACTGCATTTCGGCGCCAGACAACACGGTACGCGTGCATATTTAGCCGTGCATGGTGGTTTCGGCCTCCCTGGCGTCTTGGGTAGTCAAAGCACGTATCTACGCAGCCGCTTTGGAGGTTGGCATGGTCGTGCCCTCAAGCGTGACGATGAAATCAGCTTGCGGCGCCCCCTGAAAGAAGTTGGCCATGATGGTGGAACGCTTGACACCCTAGCCAAAGCACTCTGGGGAATCCGTCTGTATTTGCCAAGTATCATTGCGGACTCCACACGTGCGCGTATTCGGCTCATCAAGAGCCAGCAGTGGGAGGAGTTCACCCCTGCGAGTCGAGAAGCGCTTTTGACTCAAGCTTTTCGCATCAGTCCAGACTCGGAGCGCATGGGCTACCGGTTGCAGGGCCCAGACATTCTCATGACCCAGCCTCGGCAAATGATCTCCGAAGCCACAACCTTCGGCACCATACAAGTACCGGCCGGTGGGCAACCAATCGTCCTGATGGCTGATCGACAGACGACAGGAGGCTATCCAAAAATAGCCTATGTCGCAACCGTCGATTTGCCGCTCCTTGCGCAGATGGGTCCCGGCGACAAGGTGCAGTTTGAACTGCTCACGCTCGCAGCCGCACAAACACTGGATACAGCCCGGACGCGCGCGTTCATCGACCTTGCGCAGACGCTCCAACCCGTGCGAACATTATTGCTTAATCACTAAGGACCTCAACCATGGCACTGCGTATTGATTTGAATTGCGATATGGGCGAAAGCTTTGGCGCCTGGAAAATGGGCAACGACGAGGAAATTCTGCCCTTCGTTTCCTCGGCCAACATCGCCTGTGGATTCCACGGTGGCGACCCTGCAACGATGCGCAAAACAGTCGCCTCGGCGCTCAAACATGGGGTGGCAATCGGCGCGCATCCAGGTCTGCCCGACTTGCAAGGTTTTGGTCGCCGCAACATGGCAATCACAGATCAAGAAGCCTATGACATGATGGTGGTGCAAATCGGCGCGCTCGCAGGTGTCGCGGCCTCGCAAGGCACGCGCTTGCGTCATGTCAAAGCGCACGGTCAGCTCTACAACATGGCCGTCAAAAACGAAGGCCTCACGCGGGCTCTCGCGCAAGCGACCTATGACGTCGACAAGGATTTGGTCTTTTTTGCCCTGGCAGGCAGCCAAATGATTCCGATTGCCGAGTCCATCGGCTTGCGCGTCGCGAGCGAAGTCTTTGGCGACCGTAACTATGCGCCTGACGGCACGCTGAGCCCACGAAACCAGCCCAACGCGATGATCACAGACGTGCAACAGTCCATCAAACAAGTGCTGCAAATGGTCAAGACCAGCACCTTGACCGCCAATGACGGCAGCATCGTCAAGGTGCGTGCTGACACGCTCTGCATCCACGGCGATCAACCTGGCGCAGTAACCTTTGCCAAAGCCATTCGAGAGGCCTTGCGCACCGAAGGCATCGAAGTCGGCGTGTAACTAAACGAGGACGCGTTCAATCCCGCCATCGTTGGCTTTTTTGACATAGTCCTCGAGCCAGTTCTCGCCCAAGATGTGCTTGGCCATTTCAACCACGATGTAGTCGGCTTTAGCTCCACTGTCCGCCTCAAATCGTGACAAGCCTTGCAAGCAAGACGGACATGAGGTCAAGACCTTGATCTCACCGTCAAAACCATCTTGGCGCAAGGTCGCATCATTTTTGACAAGCTCCTCTTCCTTGCGATAACGGATTTGCGTCGAAATGTCCGGACGCGTCACAGCCAAGGTCCCCGACTCACCACAGCAACGATCCGTCTTGATGGCCGAGTCACCGACAAGCGAGCGCACCGTCTTCATCGGATCCTGTAGCTTCATTGGTGTATGGCAGGGGTCGTGATACATGTACCGGGTACCCTGAACGCCTTCGAGCTTAATATCTTTTTCAAGCAGATATTCATGAATATCAATCAAGCGGCAGCCTGGGAATATTTTTTCAAACTCGTAGCCCGCCAACTGGTCATAGCAGGTGCCGCAACTCACCACGACGGTTTTAATGTCGAGATAATTCAGCGTATTCGCCACACGATGAAACAGCACGCGATTGTCCGTGATGATCTGGTCAGCTTTGTCTTTCATGCCATTGGCGCGTTGCGGATAACCGCAGCACAGATAGCCCGGAGGCAATACCGTTTGCACGCCCGCATGCCATAACATCGCCTGGGTCGCTAAGCCAACTTGAGAAAACAACCGCTCAGAACCGCAACCTGGAAAATAAAAGACAGCCTCAGTATCGGCAGGCACTTGGGGCGGACGGATAATCGGCACGTAGTCCGCATCCTCGATATCCAACAACTTGCGCGCCGCCTGCTTGGGCAGACCTCCAGGCATTTTTTTATTGATAAAGTGCACCACCTGCTCGCGTAAGGGCGGTTTGCCCACGGTCGCAGGCGGTTTGGCCGTCTGCTTGCGAGCGAACTTGGAGAGCAAGTCACTTGCCATGCGTTGGATCTTGTAACCCACGCCCACCATCGCCATGCGCGTCGCATTGATGGTGGCGGGATCCTTGGCATTCAAAAAGAACATCGCGGCTGACGTACCAGGATTGAAAGACTTGCGCCCCATACTGCGCAACAACGCGCGCATGTTCATCGAGACATCGCCAAAATCAATATCCACTGGGCACGGGTTGTAGCACTTGTGGCAAACCGTACAGTGGTCGGCCACATCCTCGAACTCTTCCCAATGCTTCAAACTAATGCCGCGTCGCGTTTGCTCTTCGTATAAAAAAGCCTCGATCAACAGCGAAGTCGCAAGAATCTTGTTGCGTGGCGAATATAAAAGATTCGCACGCGGCACATGCGTCGCACAGACAGGCTTGCACTTACCGCAACGCAAACAGTCCTTGATGGAATTACTGATCGCACCGATCTCGCTACGTTGCATGATGAGCGACTCATGTCCCATCAGCCCAAAACTTGGCGTCCAGGCGTTGCGCAAGTCAGCACCTGGCATGAGTTTGCCGGCATTGAAATGATCGTTGGGGTCGACACGACGCTTATAGTCCTGGAAGGGTAACAGTTCCGCTTCGGTCAGAAACTCATACTTAGTCAAACCAATACCGTGCTCGCCAGAAATCACACCATTGAGATCGCGCGCGATTTGCATGATGCGGGCCACGGCCTCATTGGCCTCACGCAGCATTTCATAGTCATCAGAGTTCACCGGAATATTGGTGTGCACGTTGCCGTCGCCCGCATGCATATGCAAGGCAATGAACACACGGCTTTTGAGCACGCGGTCATGGATGACCTGCATTTCAGTCATGATGGGTGCGAAATCCGTGCCACCAAATACACCCGCCAAATCGCAGAGCACCTCGGCTTTCCAAGAGATGCGTAAGGTACGGTCCTGCACCACATCGAAGAGGCGCGCCTCGGGTTGCAACGCTAATCGCTGCGCGAGAACCGGCTCAAGGACATTGAGGCCATGCGCAGACAAGCCAGCCATTGCCTCTGAGAGCGGCATATCCAAATGCTCAAGCACCCACTGCCAGCGTGCGCGCACCCGCATCAAACTCTCAACGGCGCTGCGGCGACGCTCATCGAGCGACTCTTCGAGCAGAGCGCCTTCTTCGCTACCACGATCGAGCTTTGCGATCGGCAGTTCGCCCTCGAGTGCATGCTGGAATGCATCCATTAATTGGAGCTTGTTGCGCGTCGACAGCTCGATATTGATACGTTCGATGTGATCGGTGTACTCGCCCATGCGCTCAAGCGGGATCACGACATCTTCGTTAATTTTGAACGCGTTGGTGTGGCGTGCGATCGCGGCGGTGCGTGCACGATCTAGCCAGAATTTTTTACGCGCATCCGCACTGACCGCGACGAAACCCTCGCCATGACGTGTATTAGCGAGGCGCACGACTTCGCTCGTCGCATGCGCGACCGCCGCATCATCGTCTCCCACAATATCGCCGATCAGCACCATCTTGGGTAACACGCCGCGCTTGCTTTTTGTCGCGTACCCTACCGCGCGCAAATAGCGCTCATCAAGGTGCTCTAGACCCGCGAGCAATGCGCCGCGTGCGCGACCCTGAACGTCCAGATAGTTTTTAATTTCGACAATAGACGGGATCGCATCGCGGGCCTGCCCAAAAAACTCCAGACAGACCGTACGGGTATGACTAGGCATACGATGCAGGACCCATCGGGCCGCCGTGATCAAACCATCGCAACCTTCTTTTTGCACCCCAGGTAAACCAGAGAGAAACTTGTCTGTAACGTCCTTGCCCAGACCGACCTTACGAAACCGCGCACCGTCAATCTCTAAAATTTCAGTACGCAATACGCGCGCGCCTGCGGCCTCGGTCCCATCCGACCACTGAAGCTCAAATCGGACTCGACCGGCTTCATGGATTTTGCCAAGATTATGCTCCAGACGAGTCACATCGAGCCAGTTGCCTTCGGGATCGACCATCCTCCACCATGCTAGGTTGTCCAGCGCGGTCCCCCACAATACCGCTTTTTTTCCGCCGGCATTCATCGCGACATTACCACCGACACACGAGGCATCGGCCGAGGTCGGATCCACCGCAAACACAAAGCCTGCTGCCTCGGCGGCCTCGGAGACGCGCTTGGTCACAACGCCCGCGCCCGATCTCACGGTCGCGACTTGTGTGGTGACACCGGGTAGCGGACCCACTTCTACGGCGCCGAGCGTATCCAGTTTTTCAGTGTTGATCACCGCAGAGCGCCACGTCAAAGGAATCGCTCCGCCTGTGTAGCCCGTCCCACCGCCTCGCGGCACAATCGTCAGTCCGAGCTCGATACAACCGCGCACCAGAGCGGCAATCTCTTGCTCATCATCCGGCGTCAAGACGACAAAGGGGTACTCGACGCGCCAGTCGGTCGCGTCCGTGACGTGTGAGACACGCGAAAGACCATCAAATTTGATGTTGTCTTTGGCAGTGATCTTGCCCAGCACCTTTTGCACTTGACGACGCAAACGCGCGGTGCGCTCGAACTCTTCTTCGAACGCGTGCACAGCAGCGCGTGCGCGCTCAAGCAAGCTCGCGACTTTTTCATCGCGACCCAAATCGTCGGAGATCCTGCGGTGATCAATTTCGGTCAGCCTATGTTCGAGCGCTTCGATCAACAGCTTGCGGCGCTTGGGGTTATCAAGCAGATCATCTAGCAAATAGGGATTGCGACGCACCACCCAGATATCGCCTAACACCTCATACAGCATCCGCGCGGAACGTCCTGTCTTGCGCTCGCCGCGTAAATCGGACAGCAACGCCCAAGCATCATCGCCGAGCAAGCGACACACCACTTCCCGATCAGAGAAAGAAGTGTAGTTGTAGGGGATTTCACGCAAACGGGCCTGCGCATCCTGGGCGGGCTCGGCGTTCAGCAAATGGCTTGGAAACGGTGCATTCATAGGTCTGGGCTCGTTTAATGACCTTTAAATAAACATTTTAAGTCATCCGTTCAGGGTGAACCCAATAACCTTAGGACACATGGGTTGTGCAGGTCTTATGTAGGGGTAATGACCCACCGAAGTGCCCAAACCAGGGCGACATAACGCCCAAATTTACCGATTGCGATGTAAACCACACAAGGCCAAAAGGGGAGTCTTAACCAGCCAGCCACCGCGCAGAGGGGATCCCCCACAACAGGCAGCCACGCCAACAACAATACCGGGGCGCCAAAGCGCTGCACCCACCTTTCAGCCCGAGCACGCTCTGGGGTCAGCGCTGGGGCGTGTGCCCAAGAGTGCGCAGACGTTGATGAAACGCTTGCCAGGCTCGAGTGCTTTCGCTGCCGCCAGCGACCAAACACACCATGTGCTCCGGCGCCCATGCCATAACTGACGAGGCCCCCCAAGGTGTTGCCGACCGTAGCCACCAAGATCGCCGGCCAAAACATCTCTGGAAACGCCGCCAAGTACCCCAGCAACACTGGTTCAGAACCAAGCGGCAAGATCGTTGCCGCCAATAAGCTCACCGCAAAAACCGCCGGCAAACCCACGCCTGGTATCGCTAACCAGGTCAAAACGTCTTGTATGAGCGCGTCCAGAGCAAACTCCAATCACTACAGGTCAAGAAAAAGTCCCCATGGGATAATGTCACATCAGTGCGCAGTCTACTCAGGAACATCATGATCACGGATTATCTCAGACGTATCCTTACTTCAAAAGTCTATGACGTTGCGGTCGAAACACCGCTGGAATACGCCCCTCAGCTTTCTCAACGTATCGGCAACATCGTTTTACTCAAACGCGAGGACACGCAGTCCGTCTTTAGTTTCAAACTACGGGGCGCCTACAACAAAATGGCCCATCTGCCCAAGGCCGCTCTCGCCCGCGGCGTAATCGCCGCCTCCGCGGGCAACCATGCCCAAGGCGTCGCCTTGTCCGCCAAGCGTCTTGGCTGCAAAGCGGTGATCGTCATGCCCACGACGACGCCGGGCGTTAAAACGGACGCCGTCCGCGCGCTTGGCGCCGAGGTCGTGCTTCACGGCGACAGTTTTAGCGACGCCTATGGACATGCCCTGACCTTAGAAAAAAAACAGCAGTTGACCTTTGTGCATCCCTTTGATGACCCGGATGTCATCGCAGGCCAAGGCACCATCGGCATGGAAATTTTGCGCCAACACGCTGAGCCTATCGAAGCGATTTTCGTGGCAATCGGCGGTGGTGGTTTGATCAGCGGGATCGCCGCCTACGTCAAGCAAATTCGTCCTGAAATCAAAGTCATCGGCGTGCAAACCATCGATTCGGATGCCATGGTGCGCAGTGTGCGTGCCGGTCGACGCATCACCCTGACCGATGTTGGACTCTTCTCTGATGGCACCGCCGTTAAACAAGTCGGCGTTGAAACCTTTAGGCTTACCCGCGAGCTGGTGGACGACTACATCCTTGTTGACACGGACGCCATCTGCGCGGCAATCAAAGACGTCTTTCAAGATACCCGCAGCGTCTTGGAACCCGCAGGTGCACTCGCCCTCGCAGGCGCCAAGCAATACGCCGCCGAGCACAAACTCAAGGGTAAAACACTTGTCGCAATCGCCTGCGGCGCTAACATGAATTTCGACCGTTTACGCTTTGTCGCGGAACGTGCGGAGGTGGGTGAGGCGCGCGAAGCCATCTTTGCTGTAACGCTCCCCGAGCAGCGAGGGAGCTTCAGAGCTTTTTGTGAGTTGGTCGGTCACCGCAATGTCACTGAGTTCAATTACCGCATTTCAGATGCAACCTCGGCCTATGTCTTTGTCGGCATCCAAGTATCCTCGTTGGGCGAGCCCAACAAAATCGCCAATAACTTCCGCAAGCACGGCTTTGATACGCTAGACCTGACCCATGATGAAATGGCAAAGACCCATTTACGGCATATGGTGGGAGGGCGCTCTAACCTTGCGGGCAATGAGTTGCTCTATCGTTTCGAATTTCCCGAGCGGCCCGGTGCCTTGATGCGTTTTTTGAACTCCATGAAACCCGAGTGGAACATCAGTCTGTTTCATTACCGTAATCAGGGCGCCGATTACGGTCAGATCCTGATTGGCATCCAAGTGCCCCCAGGCAGCAAAAAAGCTTTTAAAGCCTTCCTCGAAGAAGTCGGTTACCCGCATTGGAACGAGTCTGACAACCCCGCCTATAAATTATTCTTGTAAGGCACGCTCAAGCACCGCAACTCAGCAGGGCCGCATCTCAGTCGCCACTAAACTGACAAACACTAAAAAAAGGTGTGTCGGTTTGAGCGATTTTTCTGGAGCCGCCAAGATCGGGCAGATCTACGATCGCTGCGGCCTCGACGACGTTGCCGCCGAGCAACTGCAATAGCTTGATGGCGGCCAGCATCGTGCCGCCCGTGGCGACCAAATCATCCACGAGTAATACCCGCTGCCCTGGCTTGACTGCATCTTGGTGCACCTCAACCGTCGCGTCGGCGTACTCAAGGCTATAGGACTGTGCCACGGTTTTGTGCGGCAGCTTTCCTTGTTTACGCACCGGCACAAAACCAACGCCCAAGGCATAGGCCAAGGCGCTGCCAAAAATAAACCCACGGGCATCGATGCCAACGACCACGTCGATGCGTTGACGCATGTGGCGATAAACAAAAATATCGATCAGCGCGCGAAACGCTCTTGGATCTTGAAGCAACGGCGTGATATCACGAAACATCACGCCCGGTTTGGGCCAGTCGGGAATCGTCCGGATCAACCCTCGTACGACTTCCATCGAGTCCTGATAGGGGGCAATGATGGGCATGATCATTAGGTAGCGCTCCGCATAGGGTAAGCCGTAGATGAGAAGAAGTAGTTTAAGCGGCTTTCACACGAATGGCGCCAGAAACACGCAGAGCCTTGGCGCGCGCCCGCTCCACCGACACGTCCGTGGCCAATGCCACCCCCATGCGGCGCTTTACAAACGACTCTGGCTTGCCGAACAAACGCAAATCGGTGCCAGGTTCGGCCAAGGCTTCGACAACCCCTTCGTAACGAATCGCTTGAGCTTTGATCCCACCATAAATCACACTGCTCGCCGCAGGGCCGCGCAAAGAGGTATCCACAGGCAAACCTAATAAGGCACGGGCATGCAGTTCAAACTCACTCTGACCCTGCGACACCAAGGTCACTAAACCCGTGTCGTGAGGGCGCGGACTCACTTCGGAGAACCAAACCTCGTCACCCGAAACGAACAGCTCCACGCCAAACAAGCCTTGTCCGCCCAAATTGTCTGTCACCTTGCGGGCGATTTGTTGCGCGCGCTCCAGCGCCCGAGGCGACATCGGCTGAGGTTGCCAACTTTCTACATAATCACCGCCAACCTGCAGATGGCCGATCGGTTCGCAAAAATGAGTCTCGATCTGCCCGTTCGTGCCTCGAGCGCGCACTGTCAGGAGCGTAATTTCGTATTCAAAATCTATAAACCCCTCGACGATAATGCGGCTGCCCTCGACCCGGGCCCCTTCTTTGGCAATATTCCAGGCGGATGCGATATCCTCTGGGCCGCGCAAGACGGACTGACCCTTGCCTGATGAAGACATGACGGGCTTGACCAGGCAGGGGAAACCGACAATGGCTGTTGCCTCTGCCAACGAGGCTAAGGAATCCGCAAAGCAATAGGGCGAGGTCGGTAATCCGAGCGTTTCGGCGGCGAGTCGTCGAATGCCTTCGCGATTCATGGTGAGTTGTGCCGCCCGAGCTGTGGGCGTGACGCGAACCAGACCAATCGCCTCGAGCTCAACCAACAAATCCGTGGCAATCGCCTCGATTTCAGGGACGATCAAGTGGGGTTGCTCTTTTTCAATCACCGCCCGCAAGGCGACTTTGTCCGTCATCGCGACCACATAGGCCCGATGCGCGACCTGTTGTCCGGGAGCATCGGCATAGCGATCGACCGCGATGACCTCGACCCCCAGACGCTGGAGAGCCAGAATGACCTCTTTACCCAGCTCACCGGCCCCCAACAACATCACTCTGAGCGCCGCACCCGACAAAGGGGTACCAAAAACAGCCGCGTAAGGCGCGAGCGCCGCGGCTGGAGACCCTGCAGCAGCGGTAGACGAAATATTCATGGGCGTTGTCATGGAAAATCCAGGGGATAAAACAAAGTGGCGCCAGATTGCCACAGCGCGTAACCCGACGCAACCACACCCAAAATCCGCATGTCAGACCCGAAACGATTAAACTTGGGGTATGTCCTCCAAGAGCCCTCTTCCTAAAACCACGTCGTGCCCTACGCGCGACGACCCGACCGACGCTGGCAGCCCTCACGCAGCGGCGCTGGCATCGGCCGAACGTACCCTCACGCTCGAGGCTCAGGCCATTCTTGAGCTTAAAAGTCGCTTGGACGAGAGCTTTGCACATGCCGTCGCTCTCATCTTGGGTTGCTCCGGACGCGTTGTGGTGTGCGGCTTGGGCAAAACAGGCCACATCGCACGCAAAATCGCAGCGACCTTCGCGTCCACCGGAACACCGGCTTTTTTCTTGCACGCTGCCGAGGCCATCCATGGCGACATCGGCATGTTGGGTGGACAAGACCTCCTCATTGCACTGTCTTATTCCGGTAATGGTCAAGAATTACTCACCATATTACCCGCAGCGCACCGCTTAGGCGTCCAAGTCATCGCCATCACGGGCAACGCGCAATCCGAGCTCGCGAAACTTGCCGAGGTTCACCTCGACATCAGCGTGACGCAAGAAGCCTGCCCACTGAATCTCGCCCCAACGGCAAGTACCACTACCGCCCTCGCTTTAGGGGATGCGCTTGCCGTTGCTTGTCTCGAAGCGCGCGGTTTTGGTCATGAGGATTTTGCTCGTTCGCATCCAGGAGGCGCGCTCGGCAGACGCCTATTGCTGCGTGTTTCGGATGTGATGCGCATGGGCGATGCCGTACCCGCCGTTGCGGTCGACGCCACTGTTTTTCAAGCCTTAGAAGAAATCTCCCGCAAGGGCATGGGCATGACTGCGGTGCTCGATGCCAAGGGTTGCGCCATCGGCATCTTTACTGATGGCGACCTGCGTCGCCTGATCGAGCGCAAGGGTGACCTGCGCAATGTACTGGTCACAGAAGGAATGTCACGGAGTCCGCGGTATATTTCTGCCGAGGCTTTAGCCGTCGATGCCGCCACACTAATGGACCGCCACCGCCTCAACCAAATGCTAGTCGCTGATGCGGATGGCAAACTCACTGGCGCTCTGCACATGCATGATTTGATGGCCGCCAAGGTTGTTTGAGATCACTTTCATGAATAAACCCCACTTCATTCCCCATCCTGCAGAAGCACTGGTACTGGCCCGCACCACAGCCGCACTGCGAAAGCGCCTCGCGCAAATCAAACTCATGGTGTTCGATGTCGATGGCGTGCTGACAGACGGAAGCCTTTGGTACGGTGAACAAGGCGAAATATTCAAACGCTTTCACGCACTCGACGGCCATGGTTTAAAAATGCTCACAAGCAGCGGCATCAAAGTCGCACTCGTGACGGGTCGCGAAGGCCCAATTGTTGATCGCCGCGCCGCTGAATTGGGACTCGGAGACATCATGCAAAACGTCCGCGATAAAGGCACTGCGTTAAATGAGCTTGTGGCGCGACACCGCCTCACCCTCGAAGAGGCTGGCTTTATGGGTGATGATCTGATCGATTTGCCCGCCATGCAGCGCGCCGGCTTTGCCGCAAGCGTCCCGGATGCACCAGCCTATGTCACCCAGGCCGCCCACTGGACCGCGACCAAAGCAGGCGGAAAAGGGGCTGTGCGTGAATGTTGCGACTTAATCTTGGCCTCTCAAGGCCGACTCGGACACTTTTTTCAGCCAGGGCGCCTCGGCCCTGGGACCATTCAATGACCGAGACCCGATGAAAGAACGCGCTTCCATTGTCGTCTCGATTTTCATCCTCACTTTGTTGGTGATGGGGACGTGGTGGGCGGCCGACTATTCTCAACGGGCTGTCCAGATTGACCCTCCGAAACGACTGACCCACGAGCGCGACACCTGGGCAAAAAAAATCGTTTTAGTACGGACCAATGACAAGGGGATTGTGATTCATCGCCTCGAGGGCGACCTGATGGAACATTTTCCTGACGACAAATCCTACGAGCTTCAGGCACCGCGTGCTTATACCCTCAGAGAAGAAAATCCACTGACTGTCGCCACTTCCAACGTCGCCTTTATCTACGACGAAGGCGATCGGATTATCATGCGTGGAGGTGCTGTGTTGCTGCGTCTAGGTGATACCGAACGTCAGCCGCTCAATTTCCGCAGTGAAGAGATCACGCTGTTGGTGGATAAAGATCTCGCCTACACCGATCTGCCCGCCGTCGCCACAAGCGGTCGTTCCAAAATGTCTGGAGTAGGGATGCGATTCAATAATGCCACACAACAATTGGACGTACTCCAATCCACTGATGTCGACATCGCCCCCAAAGACCAGCGCGAGGGCGCCGAGCCTCCTGCACAATGAGCCAATCCATGATTTTTAAACTTACCCTACCGCTTCTTTGCAAGCTCCTCCTTCTCGGATCCGTTGCCAGCGCCCAGGCGCAAACAGCCTCTCCGCTCAAACCGGCTGCAAGCACGACACCGGCCACCCCCGTCGAAGAACCCAGCACCATGATTTTGTCTGATACGCTGCGCTATGACGACACCAAAAAAGAAAGTACCTTTACCGGCAAGGTTGTGATGACCCGCGGCTTGCTGACAATGAGCTCAGATGTATTGGCCATGCGCGAGGACGCCGAAGGCTACCAGTACGGGATCGCGACGGCGGACCCCGGCAAGCGTGTTTTTATTCGCCAAGTGCGGCCCGAAAATTTTGAGGTCCTCGAGGGCGTAGGCCTCAAGGCAGACTACAACGGCAAAGATGAGACCTTTGATTTGATTGGTCAGGCCGTCGTAACTCGCTACATTTGCGGTAAACATTTTGATACGGTCAGTGGGCAGCAAGTCCGCTACAACCAAAAAACAGATGTCTATCAGGCCTTCTCCGGTCCCGACTCTTTTAATCCAGACGGGCGTGTGCGCTCGGTCGCACAACC
>Ga0164293_10001282_pt1 | contig 21002 bp, 17 predicted proteins | sample GEODES118metaG_FD_111487 | JGI IMG/M metagenome (GOLD analysis project Ga0164293, IMG submission 111487) | Eutrophic lake water microbial communities from Lake Mendota, Wisconsin, USA - GEODES118 metaG | ecosystem: Environmental > Aquatic > Freshwater > Lake | place: USA: Lake Mendota...
CGATGTCGGTCGAGTTGCAAAGTTCGGCTCAATACACGTGGATGAACTCATGACCCTTGAGCGCTACAGCCACGTAATGCACCTCACCTCACAAGTATCAGGCGATCTCCTCGATGGGCTTGGTCCAGTAGATGTCCTGCGCGCAACGCTGCCCGCGGGAACTGTTAGCGGAGCACCAAAGGTGCGAGCAATGGAGATCATTGACGAACTAGAGCCCGTGAAACGTGGGCCTTATGCCGGCGTCGTTGGCTACATCGACTGGAGCGGAAATCTCGACACGGCGATTGCAATTCGCACAATGTTCGTGGGTCCAACTGGCGCTTCTTTGCAAGCGGGTGCGGGAATCGTGGCTGATTCAATCGCTGAAGAAGAAGATCTGGAGTGCGCCAATAAAGCTCGCGGACTCCTAGTGGCATTGCCTGCCGCGGCGCGCATGTCGCGTAATCGTGAGGCAAGCGGCCGCCGGGCATGAGCGCTGTTGCATTTGTAACCACCCACGATGTGGTCACGGTTGAAGGTGCCGATGCGCATTCGTATCTGCAGTCACAACTCAGTCAGGATATTTCCTCGATCGGTGGTTTGAAGTGTCAAGCTGCACTGCTGCTTGACCCATCGGGACGCGTCGATGCACTTGTACGAGTTACATATCTGGGACTCGACAAGTTTGAAGTGGATGTTGATCCCGGTTCTGGAGAACTGCTTCTGGCCAGACTTAAGCGTTTCAAAATTCGTGTGAATGCGGAACTGAGTCTTGAAAGTGTTCCTGTTGTGGCAATCCGCGGTGCGGGGGCGATGTCCTACTTGGATCCCACTCATCCCGCATCGCGACCAGCATGGTGGATGAATGGCAAGGCGGTCGATGTATTCACGTCAGAAGCACCCGCTGATCTGCCGCAGATCAGCGCCGACGAATACGACGCTCTGAGAATCGCCTCTGGATGGCCTTCCATGGGAAGGGAAATTACGGGCAAGGAACTCGCAGCCGAGCTTGGTGTGGTCGACATCGCAGTGAATTTTGGCAAGGGCTGCTACCCAGGACAAGAGCTCGTTGAACGCATGGATTCGCGTCAAGCAACGAGCCCACGAACTCTGTGTCGGCTCCCCGCCAATGCAGCAGTCGATGATGCTGTAGAGATCACCTCGACTAGCGCAGAGTTCGCCCTTGCTTTTGTTAAACGAAGTGCAGATCGCAATGCACTCAATGCCGTGCCTGTTGATCCACAGTTGATTTAGGAACGGCGTTGTTCTAGTTCGCGCAAAAATGCGGACTGGACTTCGTTGCCGCTCGCCATTTGAGCGATTGCGGGAAGTTCCAGCAGCATGTGCTTGAGCGCATGCAAATCGTGACACTCATGAATGGCGCGTTCAATCCATTGCATTGCCCCGTGTTGATTGCCTGACTGCGCGAGACCCTCTGCGATTGCCAGCGCATATTGTGGATGTGGATACTGACGGTAATTGCTAAGGGCCCAATTCACTGCCGCATCTGGTGCGCCCGCAGTGAGATATGCAATGGCTATCTGCATTACCGCTTCGGTATTTGTGGCTTCGATCTGGTCCGCAACCTCAGCGATTTTTACCCGTGCTTCGCCAGGGGCTGTGACCTGCACGGTGCGACCCGTTCGGAGTTGGATGAACACCAACAGCACTAAGAACGGCAGGAACTGCCGCCCATTGTCGGTGAATGAGCAGAGGGCCGTGGCACCAAGTGTCAGCGCAAGACTGAGCCGCATCGCAATGATGTATCCACGCTCACCAACTAGCGCTTCCAGAATTCCGGCCAGCACAAGACCGCCGTCAAGCGGGATGGCGGGGAAGAGATTGATCACAGCAAGGGCAACTCCCGCCCACCAGATCGCAGTTGCGGCGTCGGATGAAACAATGTCCACACGTGAAACGGGGGACACACCCATCGCGGCCAGCACCACGATCCCTAATACGAATTGTGTCGCGGGGCCCGCGATGGCGATCGCTACGCGCTCCATGGCCTTCAGTGGGCGTGGGGGAATAAATGAGGCGTATCCGGCCAAGAAATCGAGCGATATTCGAGCAGTGCAGCCGAATGCGCGCGCACAGAATGCGTGACCGAGTTCATGAACAAGTGTGAACACAGCCAATGCCCCAGCAGTCCACAGGCCAAGAGTGCCGCCGTAGAGCGCAACGACTAGCAGTAAGAACATGAGAAAACCTGGCCGGATCATCACCGGAAACCCAAAGAGGCGCAGGGCACGCTGGTTATCCATGAATCCTTGATCTTAAGGCGGAAGTCCTAGGATTTACCCCCGTGCCTTACGTATATGCCTTTGATCACAAACACCGTCGTCCCCCAATGGAGCTCAAGGATCTCTTGGGTGGCAAAGGAGCCAACCTCGCTGAGATGATCAGCGTGCTCAAATTGCCAGTTCCACACGGGTTCACGATCTCGACCGATGCTTGCCGCTCGTATATGCACGGCGGCTGGCCAAAGACTCTTGACCAGGAAATCAAAACCCAGGTTGCTGCGCTTGAGAAGAAGATGAAGCGCAAACTTGGTGATCCAAAGGATCCTCTGTTGGTGTCGGTTCGTTCAGGCGCGAAGTTCTCGATGCCAGGAATGATGGACACTGTTTTGAATCTTGGGCTAAACGACAAGAGTGTTGCGGGACTCGCAACAACTTACAAAGACGAGCGTTTCGCCTATGACTCGTACCGTCGATTCATCTCGATGTATGGGCGCATTGTTCTCGGTCTTGAAGCACACGTGTTTGACCACGAACTCGAAGCGTTGAAAGAGCGACTCGCAGCTAAGACCGACGCTGATATTCCGGCCAGCGAGTTGAAGGCGCTTTGTGAGGTGTACAAGAAGGCGGTTCAGGCTCATACTGGCAAGCCATTCCCGCAAGATCCAATGAAGCAACTCCGCGGTGCAGTTGAGGCTGTATTCAAGTCGTGGAATGGCCCGCGTGCAATCGCATATCGAGTGCGCGAAAAGATCAGCCACGAACTCGGCACTGCGGTAAATGTGCAGGCAATGGTGTTTGGAAACCGCGATGACAACTCGGGCACGGGAGTGGGATTCACACGTAACGCCGCAACAGGTGAGAACAAGCCGTACGGTGACTTCCTTGTAAATGCCCAAGGTGAAGATGTTGTAGCTGGAATCCGCAATACCGAGGACCTCAACGCGTTGAAGAAAAAGTTCCCAGCAATTCATGCCGAACTGCTGAAGATTTTTGCGCGCCTTGAAAAGCACTACAAGGACATGTGTGACACTGAGTTCACCATTGAGCAGGGCAAGCTTTGGATGTTGCAGACCCGTGTGGGTAAGCGCACAGGCGCTGCGGCCTTGAGGATGGCTGTGGACATGGTTAAAGGTTCAAGCTCGGGAAAGACCGCTTGGAAGATTTCGCAAAAAGAAGCACTAATGCGTCTTTCTGCCGATCATCTCGACCAGGTCTTGCACCCGCAGTTCGCCAGTAAGGGCAAGGCTCTTGCAAAGGGTCTTGCGGCATCACCGGGTGCTGCTGTTGGTCGTGTTTATTTCACCGCCGATGATGCAGTCTTGGCAGTTGAGCGCAAAGAAGATGTGATCTTGGTGCGCAATGAGACAAGCCCTGAGGACGTGCACGGCATGATGGTCGCTAAAGGCATTCTCACATCACGTGGTGGACTCGTATCGCACGCCGCGGTTGTGGCTCGCGGTTGGGGTACGCCAGCGGTTGTAGGCGCCGAAGCGGTGAAGATTTCTGGCACTCAATTTGAAGTCAATGGCACCGTGGTGAAAGAAGGCGATTGGATTTCGCTTGACGGCACCACCGGCGAAGTCATCGTTGGCAAAATGGAGCTCTCTGCATCAAAGCCACCAAAAGAATTCAACACTGTGCTGAAGTGGGCAGACGAGGTCCGTAAAGGCAAGCTTGCCGTGCGCGCGAATGCCGACACCGGTGAAGATGCAACCAAGGCACGTGAACTCGGAGCAGAAGGAATCGGCCTGTGTCGTACCGAGCACATGTTCCTTGCTCCTGATCGTTTGCCCGTAGTGCGACGCATGATTCTTGCCGACACACCAGATGAAGAAGCCAAGGCTCTTGAAGAGCTGCGCAAGGTGCAAAAAGAAGACTTCATTGACATCTTGAAAGCGATGTCTGGGCTTCCAGTGACAGTTCGACTACTTGATCCACCGTTGCATGAGTTCTTGCCCCGTGTGGATGAGTTGGAAATCAAGAAAGCCACAGCCGGGTTGTCCAAAGAAGAGGAGAAGCTCCTCGCAACTGCGCACGCATGGGCTGAATTCAACCCGATGATTGGTACTCGTGGTGTACGTCTGGGAGTGGTCAAGCCTGGCCTTTATGAGATGCAGGTCCGTGCGCTCATGGAAGCCGCAATTGAAGTTGCAGCCAAAGGCTTCAAGCCAATTATCGAGATCATGATTCCGCTTACGGTTACCCGTGACGAACTCGCGCTAGCGCGTTCCTGGGTTGAAACTGCGATAAAGGAAGTGGCCGGTAAGAAGTCGGGCGCCAAGGTTTCTATTGGAACGATGATTGAAACACCACGTGCGGCGTTGCGGGCTGATGAACTCGCTGAAGAGTCAGATTTCTTCAGCTTTGGCACCAACGACCTCACGCAGTTGACCTTCGGCTTCAGCCGCGACGACGTTGAGTCCCGAATGATGCCTGCTTACCTCGAACTTGGTCTACTTAAGCGCAATCCATTCGAGACCATCGACCAGACCGGTGTGGGTGAGCTCGTTGAGATTGGTGCTCAGCGTGGTCGTAAGGCAAAGAAGGGAATCAAGCTCGGCGTATGTGGCGAGCATGGTGGTGATCCTGAGTCAATTGGCCTGTTCTACCGTGCGGGTCTCAACTACGTGAGTTGCTCGCCGTATCGCGTGCCCATCGCTCGCTTGGCTTCGGCTCAAGCAGTGATCGGCGGTGCGAAATCAGATACCAAATAAATAACTCTGGCGGCGATTTTGTCGACGTCAATGTAACTGCATTCGCGTGGGTGGCTTTTGTTGTCCTGCTTGTGGTGTTGCTGCTTGTTGATCTGCTTGTTGTCAACCGCAAAGCGCACGTCATTAAGTTGCGTGAAGCAGCGATAACTTCGTCCATCTGGATATCCATTGGCCTGGCCTTCACCTTTGTGATGTGGTCGGCATATGGTGGCGAGGCAGCAGGGGAGTACATAGGTGCCTATCTGATTGAGAAGAGCCTGAGTGTCGACAACGTTTTTGTTTGGGCGGTGATACTCACGCATTTCAAGGTGGAAGCTCAGTACCAGCATCGAGTTCTGTTCTGGGGCATTTTTGGCGCTCTAGTAATGCGGCTGGGTTTCATCATGGCCGGGGTGGCAGTAATCGAGAAGTTTGATTTTGCCCTCATACTGTTTGGCTTGTTCCTGGTGTGGACCGCTTGGGGGCTCATCAAAGAAGGTGACGAGGAATTTGATCCCGAGTCATCGCGCGCGATGAAGCTGTTCCACAGGGTGGTTCCATCTACCGATCAGCATGATGGTCAAAAACTGTTCACCAAGGTCAATGGCAAGCGTCTTGCCACTCCATTGTTCGCTGTAATTGTCTTGATTGAGTTAACCGATGTTCTGTTTGCTGTGGACTCGGTTCCAGCAGTACTTGGTGTGAGCCGTGAGCAGTTCATCGCGTTTAGTTCCAATGCGATGGCAATTCTTGGCTTGCGCGCCCTTTACTTCTTGCTTGCCGGCTTACGGGAGAAGTTCTCGTACCTACAGCAGGGCCTTGCTGTGATTCTTGCCTTTGTAGGTGTGAAGATGCTGATTGCTCACTGGTACCACATTCCAATTGCGGTTTCTCTGCTCGTGATCGTTGGGATTTTGGCGACGTCAATTGCCGCCTCACTTCGGAGTCTGCGGGTAAAAAACAACGGGTAACCTAGGGTCGTGGCGATAGCAGACGACGATCTCGAGCGGGTGCGTGCAGCGTCGTCAATTGTCGAGGTGGTGCAACAGCATGTTGCTCTAAGGCGAGTGGGCCGCAACTGGGTTGGCTTGTGCCCATTTCATGCTGAAAAGTCAGGCTCATTTAACGTCCGCGAGGAAACCGGCCGTTACAAGTGTTTTGGATGTAGTGCGTCGGGGGATGTTTTTAAGTTTGTGCAGGAAATCGAACACCTCGATTTCATGGCCGCAGTGGAGCGCCTCGCCAACCGAGTAGGAATCCAGCTCACCTACACATCTGCCACTGACACAAAGGATCGTCAACGCCGCAAGAGGATGATTGACGTTATGGAGCAAGCGGTTTCTTGGTATCACGATCGTTTGCTTTCGGCACCTGATGCGCGTGCCGCGAGGGACTATTTGCGTGGGCGTGGTCTCGCTGGCGATGTAGCGCGCGAATTCAGACTTGGCTGGGCTCCTGACGACTGGGATCAACTCAGCAAGTCACTGAAGGTGGATCGTGATCTACTCGTAGATTGTGGGCTCGCATTCGTTAACAAACGTGGCAATCTTCAAGATTCATTCCGTGGGCGAGTGCTGTTTCCAATCTTTGACGACAAGGGCGATCCAGTTGCTTTCGGTGGCCGAGTGCTGCCAGGTTCTTCGGACCCCGCTAAATACAAAAACTCAAACGCCACTCCGATCTATCAGAAGTCGGGAACTCTCTATGGTTTGAACTGGGCCAAGAACGACATAGTTGCCAAGGACCAAGTGATTGTTTGCGAGGGTTACACGGACGTAATCGGCTTTCATCGTGCTGGAGTGAAGCGCGCGGTTGCCACATGTGGAACCGCGTTGACCGAAGATCACGTGCGGCGGTTGAAACGATTCGCTAACCATGTAGTGCTTGCATTCGACGCCGACGCGGCAGGGCAAGGTGCGGCGGAGCGCTTCTATGAGTGGGAAGCCAAATATCAAGTGCAGGTGAGTGTTGCGAGGTTCCCCGACGGGAAAGATCCAGGTGATCTTGCATCAAGTGATCCGCAAGCCCTTGTGGCAGCAATTGAAACGGCGTTGCCATTCCTTGGCTTTCGTCTTAACCGGGTGCTTAATGCCGGCCAGATTCGAACTCCAGAAGATCGCGCTCGCAAGGCCGAAGAAGCGATGGAAGTGGTTAATGAACACCCCGATAGAAACGTGCGCAAACTATATGCCGCCCAAGTTGCAAGCCATGTTGGAATTCCTGCCACGGACTTGGTGCGGATCGCTGAAACCAAATCGTCACGACCAATCGTTGTCCAAGCTGCACGACCACGCTCAAATGACGGCGCCGAATTTGTCGCGATCGCATTGTTGATCCACTCCTGGGATTCAATTGCCCCATGGCTGGTGGAAGGGCTGTTTCAAGATGACGCATGCCGGCGCGCATTCGTCGCTCTTGGGGTGACTAACGGTGACCTCGATGAAGCGCTTGAGAAAGCGGATCCAGATGCCCGCGAAATCCTGGAACGCGCTGCTGTTGCAGATGTTGAAGCCGATGCCATTCTGGAAGCCCGCAATTTGGCAGTAGCTGCAGTGCGTCGTGAACTCGCAGCTCGGGTGCGAATTACTGATACCGACGAAATTCGAGCCGATGCGGCAGTACGCAGGTCATTGGAGACTCTGTCTTCGGATAATCCCGACGAAGAGACCCTGACCGCACTACTGGGATGGCTGGACGACAGGACGCGCACTTCGCTATGACCCCACGCACACCGCCCCCGCCTGTAAACGGGATCGATGTTGAAAAGTGGAATGCATTGATCGTGTCGGCAAGAGACACCGGAAGCGTGAGTCAAGAGGAACTCGTACGGGTTCTGCATGCTGTTGAGATCACCGAAGAGATCTTGAGTCTCATTGTTTCGGTTTTCAATTCAATCAAGATTGAAATTGAAGACGACTCAACCCCATTAGCTGCGCCTCGCCCAGTGCGTCGCGCATCGATTGCGTCAAATACCGAAGACTCGGTGAACATATACCTCAACGAGATTGGCCGTGTTGACTTGTTGACGGCTGAGCAGGAGCGCGAACTTGGACGCCAGATTGAAGAGGGGCAGACGTGCCAAGCTCGCCTGCAGGTCGAGGAGTTGGAAGGCGGTGAACGGCGTCGGCTTGAACGCAAAGTTGAATCAGGACGGCAAGCGCGCAAGGTCCTCATTGAAGCCAATCTGCGCCTTGTCGTTTCAATTGCCCGCAAGTACGACCGACACGGTGTGCCTTTGATGGACCTCGTTCAAGAAGGCAACATCGGCTTGATGCGCGCAACCGAAAAATATGACCACAGCAAAGGCTTCAAATTCTCGACCTATGCAACTTGGTGGATCAGGCAGGCGATTTCACGTGCGATTCCTGACCAAGGACGATCAATCCGAATTCCAGCACACATGTCGGAATACATCAATCAGGTAAACCGCGCTCACCGCGACCTGTTGCGTGACCTCGATCGTGAGCCAACAATTGAAGAAATCGCCGAACGCTGTAACGTCACCGTTGAACGAGTTGCCGAACTCCAGCAGATGGCAGGTTCGATAGCAAGCCTTGATTCCAAGATTGGCGACGAGCCCGATTCCGCATCATTGGGCGATCAAATCGGTGACGAAGAGGCAGAGGACCCCGCCGATACTGCAGAGCTGGCTGATCTTCGGAGAGCTGTTCATCTCGTGCTTGACGAACTTGATGAGCGTGATCAGGAAATCATCAAGATGCGATTTGGAATTGAATGTGAGCCACACACATTGGACGAAGTTGCGCGGCGATTCAACGTCACTAGAGAGAGAATCCGTCAGATCGAATCACGAACTTTGGCCCGATTGCGGCACCCTCACAACAGCAAGAGGCTGCGTTCCTTTGTCGACCCAGCGTGAATGACGGCCAAAAGGGTGTTCATGAGCGCACTTTCGGCCCAGTGGGTGCGCCGCCGATAAGATGAAGACTCCTTCCGGGGTAGCTCAGTTGGCAGAGCGACGGACTGTTAATCCGTTGGCCGTGGGTTCGAGCCCCACCCCCGGAGCCGTTTTTCGGCATCGCCTGCCTCGGCGATCGCCAACTAGCGTCTTTTGATCCGGGGCGGTAGCTCAGTGGTTAGAGCAGGGGACTCATAATCCCTTGGTCGTGGGTTCGATCCCCACTCGCCCCACTGACACCCCACGCCGATCAGCTAGCTGACTTTTGTGGTTGTGCTTTTCGCGAACCATCGAGTGATTGCTGCGGCTAAAGCTCGGCGCATAAAAAGAAACTACTTTCGACCAGACCCTCGTGGTTCGCAAAGTGGACTTACAGAGCCTAACTGCGTGATTCGGCACGTTTGGCGAGGTTCAGAAGTTGCTTACGCACCATGATTCCGTCGCCTGGTCCCAGGAAGAGGTTTTCAACAAGTTTCCCGCCGGGGATGTTGATGTGTGTACGCAGGCGGGTAACCAGCCGCGTCCCCGCTGGGTCTTCACGCAGTTCGTAGGCGAGGGTGCCGCATAGTCGCTTTCCAAGCTTGCTCTTGAAGTTGATTCGCAGAACAAACGCATGTGCTGGCTCCACGATCGCTGCTTCAAATTTCACTGGGCCGCCAGGAACTCTGGAGCCCGCAGTTACGTCTTGCCACTCTGGTTTGATCACGGTCGCGCTCTTGCGCCCGAAGTTGTCGAGCCAGTCGTAGCTGTACCAACCGGCTTTACCCATTCCCATCTGGCGGATCCAGGGAAATACATCCTTTGGCGGGGCTGCGATGGTTATTGAACGCGTTGCAACGAGGGTTGCACTTGGACAAATCGAATCCCCAGCAACTGTGCTGGCGATTTCGTCAGCGGTGGAACCCCAGTGTTGCAAAAACATGATGGAGCGGGTGACGGGAATCGAACCCGCATAGCCAGCTTGGAAGGCTGGAACTCTAACCATTGAGCTACACCCGCGAAAGTGTCCTTGAATCATACCGACTAGTGCCAGAGCGCACCCAGTGAGCCCCCGTTATGTCAATTGCGAGTTAGACCCTTTAATAGTCCTAATAGCGGCAATGAGTACTACCGTTGGCAAACGGAATGCTTGTAAGTCTGTTGCGATCGAAACTGTCCAAGTACAGGGGTTTGCTCGGGCTGGTTCTGCTGTTTCAGGCCGTGCAGGCATTTGCTGGTCTTTATCTGCCGGCGCTGAACGCCGACATCATCGACAAGGGAGTCGCCGAAGGCGATACCGGTTACATCTGGCGCATTGGTGGTTGGATGATTGCAGTTTCGTTCGCTCAACTCATCTTTGCCGTTTCCGCGGTACGTGTTGGATCAAAGGTCGCGATGGCTTTCGGTCGCGATGTGCGCGCCGACCTATTCCACCACGTGAACCATTTCTCAGCCCGTGAAGTGGCGAAATTTGGTGCTCCGTCTTTGATCACCCGTATCACGAACGATGTGCAGCAAGTGCAGATGCTGGTGATTATGACCTGCACACTTTTGCTCAGTGCACCTTTCACGGCCCTTGGCGGTGTTGTCCTCGCATTGCGCCAAGACGTTGCGTTGTCGTGGATTCTTGTGGTGGCAATGCCAGCAGTAGCTGTGCTCTTTGCAATTCTGATTCAGAAATTGATTCCCACGTACCGCAAAATTCAGGACTACTTGGACCACATCAACGAAATCTTGCGTGAGCAACTCACAGGTATTCGTGTGGTGCGAGCCTTTGTACGCGAGCCCGAAGAAGTAGAACGATTCCGCCAAGGCAACGACGCATTGACCACCACTTCGTTGTACAGCGGCCGCATGCAAGCTCTCATGTTCCCAATGATCAACGTGCTCGTGAACCTTGCAACAGTTGCAGTTGTTTGGTTCGGCGCTAATCGCATCGCGGCGGGGGATATGCAGGTCGGCGCGATGGTGGCGTTCATTTCATATCTGGTGCAGATCTTGATGGCAGTGATGATGGCCTCGTTTATTGCAATGATGATTCCCCGCGCTGCTGTGAGTGCCGATCGAATTCAAGAAGTGCTGCTGACCGCCACTTCTGTGGTCATCGCTGAAAATGCCGTTACGCAACTCAATACTCGCGCGCAGATCAAGATGACCGATGTCGGATTCGCGTACCCAGGTGCCGAGCAACCAGTTCTAAGCAATGTGAATTTCACCCTTGAAGCCAGTGAAACCCTCGCGGTCATCGGCAGTACCGGCTCAGGTAAGACCACTCTTGTGAATTTGATGACACGTTTGTTTGATGTCACACAAGGCTCGGTGATGTTCGATGGTGTTGACGTGCGTGAACTCGATCCGCATGCACTTTGGTCTCGAGTGGGGTTTGTCCCGCAGAAGCCCTATCTATTTTCGGGGACAATTGCGAGCAATCTTCAGTTTGGCAAAGAGGATGCCACTGAAGATGAAATGTGGGAAGCGTTACGTATTGCCCAAGCAGAAAACTTCGTTCGATCTATGCCAGGTGGTTTGCAAGCACGGATTGTGCAAGGGGGCGTAAACGTCTCGGGCGGGCAGCGTCAGCGGCTTGCAATCGCCCGTGCGCTGGTGCGTCAACCGGAGTTTTATATCTTTGATGATTCATTCTCGGCCCTTGACCTCACTACCGAGGCAAATCTGCGTGCGGCTCTCGCACCACACACGCGCGATGCTGCCGTGGTTGTGATTGGGCAGCGTGTATCCAGCATTCGTTCGGCTACAAAGATCATGGTTTTAGACGATGGTGTTGTGGTCGGTCTCGGAACCCACGATGACCTCTTGGCAACGTGTTCGACATATGAAGAAATTGTCTTGTCTCAAGCGATGGTCGCGGGAGCTCAGTGATGTCGGATACCAAGCGCACGAACGACACCGATCACGATGAAAACATTGGCGCCTCAGTAGGCGAGTTGCGCAGTGGGCGCTGGAACACCGTTGGAGTGCCGACCGAGAAATCCAAGGACTTCAAGGCCACATCCAAGCGATTGATAACGAGAATGGCCGACGAACAATGGATCGCTGCTGTTGTTCTGATCACCGGAATTGCCAGCGTAATTCTCGTGGTCCTCGGACCACGTGTGCTGGGCCATGCGACCGACATTCTTTTTGACGGTCTTCTGGGCCGTAACGGGCGAGACGGAATCAACTTTGAATCGCTGCACAAGACCCTTTGGTTTGCCGTAGCGCTTTACCTGTCATCGTTTGTGCTCGCCTACATGCAGACCTTCATGCTTGCGGGAATTGTGCAGCGCACGATGTACAAGTTGCGTGCAGATGTTGAAGACAAAATCCATCGTCTCCCTCTTAGTTATATCGATAGGCACTCGCGAGGTGATCTTCTGAGCAGGGTGACCAATGACATTGACAACATCGCCCAGAGTCTTCAGCAGTCCCTAAGCCAGTTGCTCACTGCGTTCTTGACCATCACCGGTGTTTTGGTGATGATGTTTGTGGTTTCACCTCTGCTCGCCTTTATTGCATTGCTTGTGGTTCCGGCATCCATGCTGTTGATGAAGCAAATTGCGGGGCGATCAAAGCAGAAGTTCATCGCCCAATGGAAACACACCGGTGAATTGAACGGCCTAATTGAGGAAACTTTTACGGGGCACGCGATCGTCAAAGTCTTCGACCAGCAGGATCAGGTTGAAAGCCGCTTCGAGAAAATTAATCAAAAACTTTTTGATGTCAGCAATGATGCCCAGTTCATCTCTGGTTCGATCATGCCTTCGATGATGTTCATTGGAAACCTCAACTACGTTGCGATCGCAGTAATCGGTGGCCTGAAAGTTTCGTCGGGGTCGATGAGTCTTGGTGATGTGCAGGCATTTATTCAGTACTCGCGCCAGTTCACGCATCCGCTCACCCAAGCAGCCTCTACCGCCAACGTCTTGCAATCCGGAATGGCGAGTGCGGAGCGTGTCTTTGAATTGCTCAATGCCCCAGAGCAAGAGCCCGAAGGTGACACTCATTTGGTAGGCGATGTGCAAGGTCGCGTGGTCTTTGACAACGTGTCGTTCTCCTATGCCAATGACCGAAAGTTGATCGAGAATCTGTCGTTTGTTGCAGAACCTGGTTCAACGATTGCGATCGTCGGGCCCACGGGTGCAGGTAAGACCACTTTGGTGAATCTCATCATGCGGTTCTATGAGCTCGATGGTGGCGCTATAACTCTTGACGGAATCAACATTGCAGATCTTCCTCGCAGTGAGTTGCGTTCCAAGATTGGAATGGTGTTGCAGGACACCTGGCTATTTAACGGAACGATTAAGGAAAACATCGGCTATGGAAATCCATCAGCCACAGAAGAGCAGATAGTTGCTGCCGCCAAAGCCACTTACGTTGATCGTTTCGTGCGCTCGCTGCCGGATGGTTACAACACCCATCTGGCCGGTGAAGGTGAGGCCGTAAGTACCGGCGAGAAGCAGTTGTTAACTATCGCCCGTGCATTTCTTGCGGACCCCGCAATTCTGATTCTCGATGAAGCAACGAGTTCGGTGGACACCCGCACAGAGGTGTTGATCCAAAAAGCGATGGGTGCGCTACGTATGGGTCGCACAAGTTTCGTCATTGCGCACAGGCTCTCAACGATTCGTGATGCCACAGTGATTCTTGTGATGGAAAACGGCACCATTGTTGAGCAGGGCTCACATGAGGAGCTGCTGGAGCGCCAGGGCGCGTACTACAGGCTCTATCAATCGCAGTTCTCCGCACCTTCAGTTGAGCTTGACTGAGCCTTCAAGGCAGGCGTCAATTTCACACTAAGTTGAGTCGATCACCAAGGGGGCACTATGAGTAACAACAAGAAATTCCTGGTCTTTTCCAATCCGACACCCGGCAAGGAAGACGAGTACAACTCGTGGTACGACAACCAGCATCTCGCTGATGTTTGTGCAATCCCAGGTGTAAGTGGTGCAAGCCGCTACAACCTTGTTCAACTTGATCCGAATGTGACACCTGCACATAAGTACCTGGCTGTGTATGAACTAGATGGTGACCCTGCTGCAGTATTCGCTGAACTCGGAGTGCGTGCAGGTACCGACAAAATGCCAATGAGTGAAGCCCTTGATCTCTCGACGATCGGTATGAGCATCTGGGAACCGCGTTCCTAAAACAGCCATTACAGATCAACAAATCTCGAAGGATTAAACATGCCCAATACCGGTGGTGCCATAGACATTTATTTTGAAACGCACGGCGACAAATCAAATTCTCCACTGCTATTAGTGAATGGATTCAGTAACCAACTGGTTAGTTGGCATCCCGAACTGATCGCGGCGCTCGTGAATCGTGGATTCTTTGTAATCGTTTACGACAATCGCGACGTCGGGCTATCCACACACTTTGATGGAGTTAAGGCGGACATCTCCGCTGTGTTGGCCGCGCGCAAGGCAGGCAAGCCGTTTGAGGGAATGATTCCTTACACGCTTACCGATATGGCCAGCGATGGCATTTCTGTTCTTGACGCACTTGGAATTAAGGCGGCGCACATTGCTGGGATGTCCATGGGTGGAATGATCGTGCAGCGCATGGCGATTGATTTCCCAGAGCGCGTGTTGTCTGTGTGTTCAATCATGAGCCACACCGGAGAGTCCGCATACGGTCGCAGCACTGAAGAAGCCAATGCAGGGTTGATGTCGATGCCGCCATCTGATCGCGAGGGATACATCAAGCACACGGTTGAGAACACGCGCATCTGGGCCACCAAATATCACTTTGATGCTGATGCAGAAGCCGATCGTGCGGCGCGTCAATATGACCGTTGTTTCTACCCCGAAGGGCCAAGCCGTCAGTTCGTTGCAATTCGGACGGCTGCACCACGCAATGAAGATCTCGCAAAATTGAAAGTTCCACTACTTGCGATACATGGTCGTCATGACACTTTGATCACGTTGTCCGGTGGTGAGCGCACTGCTGAAGTGACACCGGATTCGCGGCTGCTCGTACTTGATGGCATGGGGCACGATCTTCCGCGTCCGTTGTGGCCAGCGATCATCGACGCGATCTATTCAAACGCTGAACGCGTCTCTGTCTGATTCCAAATGGTCGGGGAGGGGGGACTTGAACCCCCGGCCTCCTGCTCCCAAAGCAGGCGCGCTACCAAGCTGCGCCACTCCCCGGTTTTCTAAAAGGTTACTTGCCCGACCTCTTTGCGGCTTTGGCGAGTCGTTTTGCAGCACGCCCAATGGCAGCAATATTGCGGTGGTCGAGGTCGCCCAGCTCGACGCCGTTGTCAAACAAGACGCGGTAGCGCTGCCAGTTAAAACCGTTGGCGAGTATGACTTTGCCCTCGGTTCCCTCAGGCACGCCATCGAGTTCGACGGTGGCTGTGACCCGATCTCCAATGGTTAGGTCGATTTGATCCTTATGGGGATTGGCAAGAGCGTGCGGCTTCCAGAACGGCATGGTTACATCTTGCCCCAAGTGATGGTCTCTCAAGTAACCATTCAAGGACCCGACAAGTAGACTCTCACCCTTGTGAAGAGCACTGTTGCACCCCTCGAAGACAACAAGGTCAAGCTTTCTGTTGAGATTGATGTCGCCGAATTTGACCAAAGTATTGATGATGCGTTCAAAAAGATCGCCAAAGAGGTTCGCCTGCCTGGGTTTCGCCCCGGTAAAGCACCGCGAAAACTCCTTGAGGCCCATGTCGGTTTAGCCGTGGCCCGTGCTCAGGCACTGCAAGATGGCATCCCGCAGTTCCTTGCCAAGGCGGTTAAGGAACACTCAGTCGATCTGATTGCTCCACCCGACATCAAAATCACTGCCGGCGAAGAAGAGGGCCCGGTTGCTTTTGATGCCGAGTGTGAAATTCGCCCTGAAATTCAAGTCGGGGGCTACAAGGGTTTAAAGGTTGAACTCACCTCGCTTGAGCCAACCGATGAAGAACTTGAAACAACTATCAAAAATGAAATGCGCCGCCACGGCTCACTTAGTGACGTGGAGCGAGCAGCAGCACATGGTGATTTTGTTGTCGTTGACATCGCCGGCACCCGCGATGGTGAGCCTGTTCCTGGCCTGAACACCGATGACTGGACCTACGAAGTGGGTAGGGGTTGGGTATCGCCGAACTTTGACGACCAACTCGTCGGCGCAAAAGCTGGCGATGAACTCAAATTTGTTGGCACCCCGAGTGGCACCGAGGAGCCCGCTGATTTTGTGGTGAAGATTCACCGTGTGCAAGAACTCGTTATTCCTGATCTCACCGATGAATGGGTGAGTGAGAATGTTGGCGAAGGTGACCTCGACACCGTTGATGCTTACAAGGCGAGCATTCGTGAGCGCTTGACCGACATGAAGGTTGGGCAAGTGCGTAGCACTGTTGTTGACAAGGTTGCAGAAGCGCTTGCAGGTCTCGTGGATATCGACGCCCCAAAGTCGATGGTCGATTCCGACATGCAGCAACGCCTGCAAAACACACTTCGTCAGTTTCAAGCACAGGGCATCGCAATTGACCAGTGGTTGAGTGTCACCGGCCAGACAACCGATGACTTCATTGAAAACATTCGTACTCAATCTGAGCGTGCGGTGAAGGTGGACCTCGCATTACGTGCAGTAGTGCGTGCTGAAGCCATTGAAGTAGATGAAGTCGATCTAAAAGGCGAGTACGACCGCATTGCCATGCAAGTCGGTGAAAATGCTGAAAAGGTTCTGGCGGTCTACGAAAAGAACGATGCAGTTGATGAACTCGTAGTTGAGATCGGCAAGACCAAAGCCCTTGATTGGCTACTTCACAACGTTGAGATGGTTGATGAAAATGGCAATAGGTTGGAAAACGACAATGTTCTTGGGCATGATCACAGTCATGATCACGATCACGACCACGACCACGATCACTGATCAGAGGGACACATGAACTTCCAGAATTACTACATTCCAAATGTCACCGAGCAGACCAGTCGTGGTGAGCGTGTGTACGACCTCTACAGCCGTTTGCTCAAAGAGAACATCATTTTCCTTGGCACACCAATTGACGACACGATCGCCAACCTCATCTGTGCGCAGTTAATTCACCTTGAGAGTGAAAACCCTGACAAGGACATCAACATCTACATCAACAGCCCCGGTGGCGATATCACTGCATTATTCGCGATCTACGACACCATGCAGTTCATCAAGAACGACATCGCCACAATTTGCCTCGGCCAAGCCGCTTCAGCTGCTGCGGTTTTGCTTGCCGCTGGCACCAAGGGCAAGCGCCTCGCATTGCCTCACGCCCGCGTGATGCTGCACCAGCCCTACGGCCAAGTGGGCTACGGACAAGTCACGGACCTCGAGATCGCCGCCAAAGAGATTCTGAGGATGCGTGACCTCCTTGAGGAAATCCTTGCTATTCATACAGGCCAGCCAATTGAGCGCATCCACCAGGACACCGACCGCGACTTCGTAATTGAAGCGAACGAGGCTGTCGAGTATGGGATTATTGATGAAGTAATCACTGCGCGTCACCTGGCCGACAAGTCAGGCCCGATTCGCTAATTCCGCAATCTGGGAGGTCACCAACATGGCGAAGTTCGGCGACACTGGTGAACTCCTGAAGTGTTCCTTCTGTGGCAAGTCACAGAAGCAGGTGAAAAAGCTCATTGCCGGTCCCGGCGTGTACATCTGCGATGAATGCATCGACCTTTGCACCGAGATCATCGAGGAAGAGCAGGGTCAGAGCACCGAAGCGCGCCTTGAAGAGTTGCCCACTCCTCGAGAGATTCGTTCATTCTTGGATGAATACGTGATCGGTCAAGATCAAGCCAAGCGCGTGATGTCGGTGGCGGTTTACAACCACTACCGCCGTATTCAATATCAACAAGAACTCGGCACCGCCCGCCGCGACGAGGTCGAACTCGCAAAAAGCAACATCCTTTTGCTTGGGCCAACCGGCTGTGGCAAGACCCATCTAGCGCAGACCCTTGCTCGCCTGTTGAACGTTCCGTTTGCGATTGCCGACGCCACCGCATTGACCGAGGCTGGATATGTCGGTGAAGACGTTGAAAACATTCTGCTCAAACTCATTCAAGCTGCTGACTTTGATGTCAAAAAAGCCGAGACCGGAATCATCTACATTGACGAAATCGACAAGGTTGCGCGTAAGAGCGACAACCCATCAATTACCCGCGATGTGTCCGGTGAAGGAGTGCAACAAGCGTTGCTGAAGATCCTTGAAGGCACGGTTGCATCGGTTCCTCCTCAGGGCGGTCGCAAGCATCCGCACCAAGAGTTCATTCAAATCGACACCACGAACATTCTCTTTATTTGTGGTGGTGCATTCGCTGGGCTTGAGGACATCATCGAACAGCGCATCGGGCACAAGGGTGTTGGCTTCCATGCCACTGTGAAGTCCCAAGCCGAGAAGGATCCTGGCGCCTTGTTCGCGCAAGTGCTTCCTGAAGATTTGCTCAAGTTCGGCATGATTCCTGAGTTCGTTGGGCGTCTACCTATGGTTGGCGCAGTCCATAGTCTCGATCGTCCAACTTTGATTCAGATCCTCACCGAGCCAAAGAACGCTCTCATCAAGCAGTATGCAAAGTTCTTTGAGTTCGAAGACGTGGAACTCACATTCACGCCGGCCGCTCTTGATGCAATTGCTGATCAGGCACTGAAGCGTGCAACTGGTGCACGCGGATTGCGGGCAATTCTTGAAGAGTCCCTGCTGGCCACCATGTACGACATTCCGGGCCGTGATGATGTCGGCAAGGTTGTTATGGATGTCGATGCTGACGCCAAGATCAGCGCCACGGTGATGCCGCGTGCGGCTGCTCGCATTACGCGACCGCGCCGCGCCGCTTCCTGACCTGGAGGAGTCGTGGATTACGACGCCGCGCTGCGGTACCTAGACGCCAATGCCAATTACGAACGCACTGGCAAGGTTGATACGCCGTCTGTTGAAGGCATTGCAAAGCTCATGGACATCATGGGCAACCCACATCTCGCATATCCGGTGATTCACATCACGGGAACCAACGGCAAGGGATCAACAGCTCAGATAATCACCCGGATTCTGATGGCTCATGGTCTTACGGTTGGCACCTACAGCAGCCCTCATCTACACCGCGTGAATGAACGCATAACCCGAGATTGTGAACCCATCTCTGATGAAGAATTTGGTCGTGTGATGGGGGAGGTCGCCGATTTGGAGACTCTCGGCGGCGTAAGCCCCAGTTATTTCGACATCCTTACAGCAGCTGGTTTTTCTTGGTTTGCAGACGCAGGAATTGACGTGGCCGTAATCGAAGTTGGAATGCTTGGTCGTTGGGATGCAACCAATGTTGTGCAGTCAGCCGTCACGGTCGTCACGAATGTTGCTCTTGATCACACCGACTATGCGGGCCCGACGCGTGTGCACATTGCACGCGAAAAGTCAGGTATCGCCAAACCCGATGCACCCATGGTGCTCGGTGAGAATGACTCGGAAACCCTCAATGAGTTCATGGCCGCCGGAGCCAAAGAACTCGTGATACGCGGTGAACACTTTGATTGTGTTGACAATCACTTAGCACTTGGTGGCCGGATGATTGATGTGAAAACTTCACGTGCCGATTACCGCGAGCTGTTTGTGCCGCTGCATGGCAGGCATCAAGGCTTGAATGCATCAATCGCAATTGCAGCGGTAGAAGAATTTTTCGCTGCGCCAATAAACATTGACGTGCTTGTAGAAGGGCTCTCGTCGGTGCAGATGCCGGGACGCTTCGAAGTGCTCGGCCACCAACCTCTGGTGATAATCGATGGCGCACACAATCCGGCTGGAGCTGATATTTGTGCAGAAGTTTTCTTTGATGACTTTGACCCTGTTGGCCGACGCATACTTTTGGTCGGTTGTTTGGTCGGAAGAGACATGACCGCGTTGCTATCTGCGCTACGGGCAGATGAATTTGACTCAGTAGTTTGCGTGACTGCGCCGTCACCAAGAGGTGTCGCAGCTGAGGAGCTCGCGGCACATGCCAAAGCACTTGGCTGTGATGATGTTGTAGCGGTTACATCCGTTGCGCGTGGCTGCGAGGTGGCATTAAACAACGCCACGTCTGATGATGCGGTGCTGATCACTGGTTCGCTTTATGTAATAGGGGAAGCGCGCGAGTACTTGCGTCGCATATTGCCGTAGTTGGGGCTCTTGCATTGATGGCAACTAGCCTTTAAGGCATGTCAAACCGCACCCTCGTATTACTTAAGCCAGATGCTGTCGAACGCCAACTCGTTGGCCAACTACTTTCACGTTTTGAAACCAAAGGTCTGAAGATCGTTGCCATGGAGTTACGCAAACTCAGCAACGACATTCTCGAACGCCACTATGAAGAGCATGTTGGCAAGGGCTTCTACGCCGACCTAGTTGCTTTCATGTCACGTAATCCAGTTGTGGCATTGGTGCTTGAAGGCCCAGAGGACACCTGGGAGATCGTTCGCACGATGATGGGTGCAACCAATCCACGCGCGGCAGCGCCGGGCACGATCCGTGGAGATTTTGGCACCATATTTACGGAGAATCTCGTGCATGGCAGTGATTCAGCCGAGAGCGCAGCTCGAGAGATCGGCATCTTTTTCCCCAACCTGTAGGCTTAAATCCTTGTCAACGCGCCCTTGTCGCGTATCCGCTCGGAAGGCTTCTGCATGTTTCGCAACAACCCTCTCGCTATAGGAAGGGATATCGCTGTCGATCTCGGCACCGCGAACACCCTCATCTATGTGCGTGGCCAGGGAATCGTCTTGGATGAGCCCTCGGTAGTGGCGATTGACCGCAATGATGGTCGCCCCGTCGCAGTAGGGATGGAAGCCAAGCGAATGATTGGCCGTGAGCCATCCAACATTCAGGTGGTGCGCCCTTTGAAAGACGGTGTGATTGCAGACTTTGACGTTTGCGAGAAAATGCTGCGCTTTTTTATTCAGAAAATTGATGTCTCACGTTGGAGCAAACCACGCGTATTGGTTTGTGTGCCAAGTGGTATCACTGGTGTCGAGCAGCGCGCAGTGCAGGACGCTGCCGAATACGCCGGCGCGCGACGACCGGTCTATTTGATTGAAGAGCCCATGGCCGCTGCCATCGGTGCAGACATGCCGGTGCATGAACCAAGCGGAAACATGATCGTGGACATCGGTGGCGGGACCACGGAGGTGGCAGTGATCTCGCTTGGTGGAATCGTTTCATCACTCTCGGTCCGTGTTGGGGGCGAC
>Ga0164293_10001283_pt1 | contig 20993 bp, 17 predicted proteins | sample GEODES118metaG_FD_111487 | JGI IMG/M metagenome (GOLD analysis project Ga0164293, IMG submission 111487) | Eutrophic lake water microbial communities from Lake Mendota, Wisconsin, USA - GEODES118 metaG | ecosystem: Environmental > Aquatic > Freshwater > Lake | place: USA: Lake Mendota...
CTGGCAGGCGCTGAAGATTTAGTTCAATACAGTCAGCATTCAGGTCTTGCCATGACGGGGACCATTAAATTGGGAATCATTCCAACCATCGCCCCATTCTTGCTGCCCAAAATTTTACCCGCCACTCGCAATCAATATCAAAATTTGCAAATTACTTTAAGAGAGGATTTGACGGCTAATTTATTGCAACGCGTAGTTAATCATCAACTAGACTTTGCTTTAATTGCCTTGCCTTATCCAACAGACGGCCTTTTGGTGAAAGAGTTGTTCTCAGATGAGTTTTGGCTAGTGGCTCATGCGAATGAGCCGGCGCTTAAGATGCCTGAAGTAAAAGTATCTGCTTCCTTATCCGAAAAGATTTTATTGTTGGAGGAGGGGCATTGTTTAAGAGATCATAGCTTGAAGGCCTGTCGTCAAAAAGAAATTGCAAATAATTATGGTGTTGAGGCTACCAGTTTATTAACTTTGGTTCAGATGGTTGAGGCAGGCCTGGGTGTTGCCTTGCTTCCAGAAATGGCGATTAAAGGCGGCATCTTGGATGGGACAACGTTGCTAGCGAGGCCCTTGGCGGCACCTGCGCCGAAGCGCAGTATTTGTTTGGTTGCTCGTCAAACAACTGCCAGAATTGATGAGTTCATGGCTATTTCTGAAATCATCACTACGCAACATTTAGAAGTAGGCAAGGGGCGACCCAGTAAAACGAAGTCTTTACACAAGACCTCAAAATAATTCACGATCTATTTTTGAAAAAATAAGGGTTGGAATAACCATTCCAACCCTTATTTCATTTCAGGCAGTCATTAAGCTAAATCAAAACGATCAGCATTCATGACTTTTGTCCAAGCTTTCACAAAGTCTTTGACAAACTTCTCTTTCGAATCATCTTGTGCATAAACTTCAGCATAAGAGCGAAGAATCGAATTAGAACCAAAGACCAAATCTACACGGCTTGCTGTCCATTTGGCTTGACCTGTCTTACGATCACGGATTTCATACAAGTGTTTGCTGATTGGTTTCCATGTGTAATTCATGTCTGTCAAAGTAACAAAGAAGTCATTGCTTAAAACACCCACGCGGTCTGTGAATACGCCGTGCTTGGTATTGCCATGATTCGTTCCAAGAACTCTCATGCCACCTACCAATGCGGTCATTTCGTGAGCAGTTAAACCCATCAGCTGTGTGCGGTCTAACATCAACTCTTCAGCAGACACCACATAGTCCTTCTTCACCCAATTGCGGAAGCCATCATGAATTGGCTCAAGAACTGCAAAAGACTCTGTATCAGTCATTTCTTGAGTAGCATCACCACGACCCGGAGCAAAAGGCACCTTGACCTCAACACCTGCAGCATGAGCTGCTTGTTCAACGGCAGCTGTACCGCCAAGAACAATCAAATCGGCCATACTGACTGGCTTAGCAAAACCTTTTTGAATCTGCTCTAAAGTAGCAAGTACTTTTTGAAGTCTGGTTGGCTCATTACCTTCCCAATCTTTTTGAGGTGCAAGACGTATGCGTGCGCCATTGGCTCCACCGCGCATGTCTGATCCTCGGAATGTTCTGGCACTGTCCCAAGCTGTTGCCACTAATTCAGAAACACTAAGACCGCTCTTTAAAATACTTGCCTTCAACTCAGCCACTTCAGCGTTTGTCAACGAATGACTTGCTTTAGGCACGGGGTCTTGCCAAATAAGATCTTCACTTGTCACATCTGCACCCAAGTAACGAGCTTTAGGACCTAAATCACGGTGAGTCAATTTGAACCAAGCTCTGGCAAACACTTCTGAGAAATACTCAGGGTCTTTGTAAAAGCGCTCTGAAATTTCGCGGTAAATAGGATCCTTCACCATCGCCATATCAGCATCGGTCATGATCGGGTTATATCGAATAGAAGAATCTTCCACGTCTACTGGCTTATCTTCTTCTTTGATATTTATTGGCTCCCACTGCCATGCACCTGCTGGACTCTTCTTCAATTCCCAGTCGTAGGTGAAAAGAAGGTAGAAGTAACCGTTATCCCATTTTGTAGGATGTGTGGTCCAGGCTCCTTCAATACCGCTTGTGACAGTATCTCGGCCCACGCCACGTCCAGCTTTATTCAACCAACCAAGTCCTTGTGCATTAACATCTTCGGCTTCTGGATCTGGGCCTAAGTTTTTAGCGCTGCCATTGCCGTGACACTTACCAACTGTGTGACCACCAGCTGTCAATGCCACTGTTTCTTCATCATTCATGGCCATGCGTGCAAAAGTTAAACGCACATCGCGGGCTGTTTTCAATGGGTCAGGTTTGCCATCCACACCTTCTGGGTTCACATAGATAAGACCCATTTGAACTGCAGCGAGTGGGTTATCTAGAGTGGCGGCATCATCAGAGCCCTGTCTCTCAGAGTTTTTAGCCAACCATTCTTTTTCTGAACCCCAGTAAATATCTTTCTCTGGGTGCCAAATGTCAGCACGACCACCAGCAAAGCCGTAAATCTTTAAGCCCATTGATTCATAGGCCATGTTGCCAGCCAAAATCATCAAATCTGCCCAAGAAATTTTCTTGCCATATTTTTTCTTGATTGGCCAAAGCAAACGACGTGCTTTATCCAAGTTTGCATTGTCAGGCCAAGAGTTCAAAGGGGCAAAACGTTGATTGCCTGTGCCTGCGCCACCGCGACCATCGGCGATACGGTATGAGCCGGCAGCATGCCAAGCCATACGAATCATCAAACCACCATAGTGACCCCAGTCAGCTGGCCACCACTCTTGGCTATCAGTCATCATTGCCTTGAGATCCTTTTTTAAAGCCTCAAGATCCAATGATTTAAATTCTTTGGCGTAGTCAAAATCTTCACCCATTGGGTTGGTTTTTGTATCGTGCTGGTGCAAGATATCTAGATTCAAAGCATTTGGCCACCATTCCATATTGGATGTGCCAGTTGCTGTATTGCCACCGTGCATAACAGGGCATTGACCGCTTGCTGCTTGTTTCTTGTGTTCCATGTTGAACTCCTTTGTGTTGTGGTGAATTAGAAAGAATGAGCTAAATCTGCAAGTAATGTCACAAACCCTGCAGCAAATATGGCAAAACCCATACCCTTTTGTAATGAGTGATGTTTCATTTGCTTAACGACTAATTGAGACATACTGACCTCCATGTATAACGTTTCGATCGATGAACTTTAGGCTCAAGTCGTTAATTTGTAAAACCAATTAAATTAATATTAATAATCGATTTATTAGATTAATGTTACTCTCGATTCCTCTGTAGAATTGATTTATTGATTAGAGGTTTATATGAGCACCAAACTATTAGATAACCCCACCTGGTTTAGCGCTGTTGAGTCGCACGCCAAGCAGCAACCATTAATGGCAATTGGTTTATTGATTGCTGTATTGGGTGTTCTTGCTTTGATTGCGCAAAGTGCCTCAGAAATTATTTCTGGCCAACAGTCAGTGGCATTCAGTTACGCTTTGGACGCTGGCCTCATTGGTTTTGCTGCAACAGCTTTGGGCGCCATCCCCATCTTATTCATTAAATCAATTCCCACAAAGCTTGAGGACAGCATGTTGGGATTTGCGGCTGGAATGATGTTGGCTGCCAGTGCATTCTCGCTGATCCTCCCAGGTCTGGCTGCAGGTGAGGCCTATTTCTCAAGCAAGTTATTGGGGTCCGGATTGGTTGTGGCTGGTATTGCCCTTGGTGTTTTATTGATGTTAGGTTTAGATCAATTCACGCCTCACGAACATCATCAAACAGGTCCTTGTGGTCCTGGATACGAGCGCTGCGGCAAAGTGATGCTATTTGTTTTTGCAATTGCTTTACATAACCTACCTGAAGGCATGGCCATGGGTGTTGCTATGTCTGCAGGAGATTTATCGGTTGGAATTCCTTTGGCAGCGGCAATAGCGATTCAAGATATTCCTGAGGGCTTAGCGGTGGCCTTGAGTTTGCGCAGCGCAGGAGTGAAGCCAAAAACTGCTTTACTGATTGCAATTGCCAGCGGCTTATTGGAACCCGTTGGCGCTTTACTGGGAGTCAGCATCTCTAGTGGTTTAGCTTGGACCTACCCGGTTGGCTTGGGTCTATCAGCCGGTGCCATGTTATTTGTGGTCTCGCATGAAGTGATACCTGAGACTCATCGCAATGGCCATCAAACAACCGCAACCATCGGATTAATGATTGGCTTCTCATTAATGATGATTTTAGATACAGCACTCGGATAAACAGAGCATACTGAATTAATTAACGACAAGGAACAATGATGAAAAAAACTATCAATCCTAAAAAACCATCTCAACTCATGGCCATCAATATTGGTATCAGTGAGGTTGACCGAAAGAAAATTGCTGATGGCTTGTCTAAGTTTTTAGCAGATAGCTACACCTTGTATTTAATGACCCATAACTTCCACTGGAATGTGACGGGCCCACAGTTCAATGCCTTGCACAACATGTTCATGACTCAGTATACTGAGCAATGGACTGCTTTGGACATGATCGCTGAAAGAATTCGAGCTTTGGGGCATCCTGCCCCTGGCACTTATAAAGAATTTGTAAAGCTTTCATCGATCAAAGAAGTTGAAGGTAAGCCAAAAGCTATGGAAATGGTGCGTCATTTGGTGCATGCTCAAGAGGCAACGGCTAAAACGGCCAGAAGTCTTTTTCCAATCATTGAAAAAGCAAATGATCAACCATCTGCAGACTTAATAACCCAGCGCATTGACATTCATGAAAAAACAGCTTGGATGTTGCGCAGCATGCTAGAGGAGTAACTTTCCAAGAAAACCACCCAAAGGTGGCTTCGGTAGTTTTTGGTAACGATTTTGATAAAAAGGGCTAAAGTTAACCTTTAGCCCTTTTATTATTTGACAATCTGGCGGAGAAAGCGGAACCTGCAGTCCTGAGAAGAAATTTTTACGGGTTATTAATTGTTTTTCTTAACAATCTTTCCGGTTGTATTGTCAATCCGATGCTGAATAATTGTTCCATCAATAATACGGCGTATCGCCTCTCTTGCACTATCTAGTGGAACAGAGAACCATTTCTGTGGTCGACGCCGCTGATTCAAAAAAAACGCCGCTGATTCAAAAGCACTTTCTCCAAGGCCGATAGTCAATTAAAACTCCCTAAGTAGCCCCGAATTTACTCTGGGCTCAAGGCTGACTAACTATTCACATCAACTTGGGAGTGTCCCTTATGAAATTTCTAACATCAATTTTTCGTATAGCCTTGCTAGGCTGCGTTGCAAATACTGCGCTATCGTCACTGGCGGCAGCAGAACCGCGCGGTTACTACGCAACCATTTATGCACAGGCCAGTCGACTGGGGTCAACAAATTTTGATGAAATCGGAAATGCAGACTTTGGTAATGGCCTTAAAGCCAAGTTTGATGCGGGATTTGGCTTCGGCGGTGATATTGGATTTCGTTACGGCAATGGCTGGGCTGCGGAGGTCGAATGGAACTACCGCCGACACGACCTTAAATCTTTAAGTGGTGGGAGTGGTGGGGCAAGCCCGACTGTAACGGAGGGGGACTTTGCATCGAGTATTTTGTTTATCAATGGTTTTCGGCGATTCCCTAGTGCGTTGGGGGGATGGACACCTTATGTCGGTGCAGGCGTTGGCTGGGTTCAGGAAATAGATTTCGATCTCAACTCGGCCGGCACGGATCGGGCATGGTCCAAACAGGGAAAGATTGGATTGCAATTGATTGCGGGAGCCGAGATTCCGATGAACAAGGATTGGAGACTGACTGCAGATGTTCGAATGCTCCGGCTTGGTAGTGTTGAACTACCAGCTGAAGAGGGTGCAACCGGGCGGCTTTCTAAACCAGACTACAACCCTGTATCCGTTCAGCTAGGTTTGCGACGAATGTTCTAATCCTGCCCGGGAAGCCCTGGGGCCAATGTTAGATCCTGATTTGTAACGCGCGCTGGCGCCAAAACGCTCAAGTATTTCGACTTTGCGGCGGCGACTTACCGGCACTTCGAGACCATTACACATCTCACAGACTGCGCCGTCACCCTTTCCGCGAACACGAGCAACGTATTGGGCGTTTACCCACCAAGAGCGGTGGGTCCTAATACCCACTCGGCCCTCAGTCTCTTCTACTTGCTGTAAGGCTCCGAGTACTAAGGCGCTACCGCGGGTTGTCCACACTCGAAGATATTGAAGCTCGGAGCTAACAGCGATCAACTCATCGCCCAGCTGACTTGGCAAAGAGACACGCCATGCCGGCTTTAACGAAGCGCCATTTTGTTCAAGCAATGATGCAACAGGTGGATCCAATTCAGCGCTCTTGGCTAGCGGCATATTCAGTAATGGCGGGACCAAGCGCTGCAGACGTGGCCAAGATATAAATGCCCATGCGGCGGTAACTGGGCCGACTATGTCAACAAACTCATTCAATATCGCTGGCATTCCGAAGGCGAGAGTATCCTCTACATCTCCATCAGCATTGACTTTGACAGGAAAACCAAGAACCTGTTCCATCAGGCCCTCACCGATCAGCCAGTAAATCGGTGAAAGAAAAGCGGAACCAATGACGCCACTTGCAATTACAACTACCCACAAAGGAAGTTGCTGAACTCTTTCAGCCCTGGTAAGAAGAAAAAGCATACATTGCAACGCGGTTAACCCAACACTGATTTGTAAAGCCCAAAAAAGTGCCATCCAGGCTAAGGGCGCCGTAAAACCGACATCGGGCTCTAGCGCAAGCACCAGCAACCAGAGAGCAGCACCAGCTCCCCCAAGGTAAAGGGCAGTCGATGCAGTATCAGTTTTGTTCGTTTGTGTTTGCGCGCGCATAATTAGCTCGAATCTATCAGTTACTTCATGCGTCCTCGAAGAAACTTATATTATCAAAGAAAGCTTAAATAAAGAATTATAGAAATATGCTAATGGTTTGAATCCCGATTGCTCGAAAACCGCATAAAACCGTAATTTAAACCAAAGCTTTTGACCTAAACAAGGCCAGGCACGCCTCTCGAAAACACACAAAAATATTTCTGCGTAAGGTTTTTACCCTTTTTTGCTAAATAAAAGACTTTGACTCCGCAAAACTCTGTCTATATATGAATCAGTTCCTTTGACGGGGCCTTTTAGGGGGTGGGGGTCTAAGAAAGATGTCCTACAAAAATTAAGAGGGTATCCCCTGTCAAATCTTTGACATCATCCTTGAGATTTATTAATTACTTGTTACGAATAGTGATGTGGTTCGTTGTATACGCATGCCGGATATTTGGGTAGTGCCCAGTGGGTGGTGTCGTTTGACTTCGGTTTGGTGCAGCAACGTATTTTTTTGATTGGTGCCCATGCCTGTGGCTGGGATGTCATTTATGTAGCTGCTAGTTTATTGGTAGTCTTTTGGGTAGTTTTAATAAATAAAGTCCTTTAAGTCCTTTATTTATATATATTCTTGGCGGAGAAAGCGGGATTCGAACCCGCGGTAGGCTATGAACCTACGCACGCTTTCCAGGCGTGTGACTTAAACCACTCATCCATCTCTCCGTGCAAGAGCGCCATTATACGCCCCTGTGTTTTTAATGGATGGCTTACTCAGCCTCTGCCATACCGCCTACCACGTGGCTAAAGCCTCCGTCCACGTAGGTGATTTCTCCGGTGATGCCGCCAGCACTATCTGACATCAAGAATGCAGCAGCATTGCCCACATCATCAACCGTCACATTGCGACGTAAAGGCGCATTGGCTTCAACGAAATCCAAAATTCTGCCAAAACCTTTGATGCCTGAAGCAGCCAAAGTTTTGATCGGGCCCGCAGATATGCCGTTACAACGAATACCTTTAGGACCCACTGAATTTGCCAAGTAACGCACACTGGCTTCAAGGGAAGCTTTTGCCAAACCCATGGTGTTGTAGTTAGGCACCACCATTTGTGAGCCAAGATAAGTCAATGTTAATAAGGCTGACTTGTCGTTCAACATCGGTAATGCAGCTTTTGCCAAAGCAGGGAAGCTGTAAGCAGAAATATCATGAGCAATCTTGAAGGACTCTCTTGAAAGACCATCCAAGAAGTCGCCAGCGATGGCTTCGCGCGGGGCAAAGCCAATCGAATGGATCAAACCATCAAATTTAGGCCAGCTGGCTGATAAATCAACAAAAAGCTTGTCGATTTGCTCGTCACTGCCCACATCACAGTCAAAAATCAGGGTGCTATTGAATTCAGCGGCAAATTCAGTGATACGCTCTTTAAAACGATCGCCCACATAAGTAAAAGCTAATTCTGCACCTTCGCGGTGACAGGCCTTGGCAATGCCATAAGCGATTGAACGGTTAGAAAGTAGACCTGTCAGGACGATTTTTTTACCGGCTAAGAAACCCATTTTTGCTTCCTTTTTTCTTTTTGCTGAATTTGTGAATGTCTAATTACAATTGTCACACATGCAGATGATCAGACCCTTACTTTTGCCCCTCATTTTAAGCTTGTCAGTTTTGGCGGGGTGGGGTGTCTCAACAAGCGCATTAGCCGCCCACGGCTTTGCCCAGTATGGCGACTTGCAATACCCTCCCGGATTCAAGCACTTCTCTTACGTTAATCCAAATGCACCCAAAGGCGGAACTTTGTTCTTGCCTAATCCTGATCGCAGGACCAGTTTCGACAAATTTAACCCCTTTTCAATGAAGGGTGTTACTGCACCAGGTGTTGCTCAATTGATGTTTGAAAGTCTTCTGATTGGCAGTGCTGATGAAGTGGCATCGTCTTATGGGCTCTTGGCTGATGATGTGAGTTTGGCTAAAGACGAGCTAAGTGTGACCTTTCGTTTGAATCCATTGGCGCGTTTCAATGACAACAGCCCGGTCTTGGCCAAAGACGTCAAATACTCTTTTGATACTTTGATGAGTAAGTTGGCAAGCCCGCAATTCAGAACCGTTTATGCGGATGTCAAACAAGGGGTGATCATTTCTGAGCGAGTGATTCGTTTTGACTTTCATCGCAAAAATACAGAGTTACCACTCTTGGTTGGATCAATGCCCATCTTTTCTGAAAAATGGGGCAAAGATGCGCAGGGCGCCGGAAAACCATTCAATCAGTTCACCTTTGAAAAACCAATTGCCAGCGGCCCCTATCTCATCGAAAGCTATGACATCGGTAAAAACATTGTGTTCAAGAAAAACCCTGAGTATTGGGGCTCTCAACTGAATGTGCGCATTGGCTTTTTTAACTTTGACAAAGTTTCTTACCGCTTATACAAAGATGACACCACGCGCTTAGAGGCATTCAAAGCAGGAGAGTTCGACACATTGGTTGAATACCGAGCCAAGAATTGGGCAAAAAGTTATGTGGGACCCAAGTTCAGAGACGGCAGTTTGAAAAAACAACATTTCCAGCATCGCAATGGAGCGGGGATGCAAGGATTTGTGATGAACTCACGTCATCCGATTTTCAAAGATCAACGCGTTCGTCAAGCTCTGACTTTGGCTTTAGATTTTGAGTGGATGAACCGTCAGCTTTTTTATGGTCAGTACCATCGCATCGATAGTTATTTTTCCAACAGTGAGTTAGGTGCATCCTATGAGGCTGCCAGTTTGCCAAGCGCTCAAGAAAGAAAATTATTGGAGCCTTTGCAAAAAGCTTACCCGCAGCATTTCCCTCAAGGTGTTTTGGGCCCCATGCTTTTACCTGTGACCACCGAGGAGCCTTCTAGCTTGCGCCAGAACCTCAGGAAAGCCAGAGAGCTATTAGCTCAAGCTGGTTGGGTTTATAAGGATGGCGCTTTAAGAAATGCCCAAGGACAGGCATTTCGTTTTGAATTCATGGACGATGGTGGCGCTATGTCGCGATTGGTCACCGCTTATGTGCGCAACCTTGAAAAGCTCGGTATGAAAGTGGATGTTCGAACCACCGATTACGCTTTGTATCAAAAACGTTTGGAAGAATTTGATTTTCAAATGACCAGCATGAAATTTGCTGATTCACAAAGTCCCGGCAATGAACTATGGGATCGCTATGGCAGTCAATCTGCTACCACCAAAGGCTCTGACAATATTCTGGGTGTGCAATCGCCCGTGGTGGATGCTTTGATTTCAGCGATTGTCAAAGCACAAACCAGAAATGATCTGATCACTGCGACCAGGGCTTTGGATCGAGTATTGACTCACAGTTATTACATCGTGCCGCACTGGTACAGTGCGACACATCGGGTGTCATACAAAGCAGACATGGGCTTTTCAATACCGCCTAATTATTTTGCAGCTGAATCCTGGATTCTTTCAACATGGTGGCGCAACCCTCCATCAAATTCTCAAGCTGGAGCTGCGCGATGAACAGTACCTTGTGGCGATACATTGCTCGACGAGTTTTGTTGATGATTCCAACACTCTTGGGCGTCATCACTTTGACATTTGCGGTGATTCAATTTGTACCAGGTGGCCCAGTTGAGCAGATGATGCTTGAACTCAAAGGTCGAGGTGATGCCAGTGTGGCCGCAGTCGAATCATCGGGCGGTGGTAACTTTTATCGTGGTCGTCAAGGCATTGACGAAGAGCGCCTCAAAGAAATCAAAGCACTATACGGATTTGATCAGCCGCTGTGGGAACGTTATATCAATATGTTGGGTCGCTTTGCCATGTTTGATTTGGGTCAAAGTTATTATCAGCATAAGAGTGTGGGGGAACTGGTTCTATCCAAGATGCCTGTCTCGATCAGTTTGGGGCTTTGGACCTTCTTGATCACTTATTTGATATCCATCCCACTTGGCATTAAAAAAGCGGTGCGCGCTGGCACACGTTTTGATACGGCAACGAGCGTGGTGATTTTGATTGGCTATGCCATTCCAGGATTTGTATTGGGCGTTCTTTTGCTTGTGCTATTCGGTGGCGGAAGTTTCTTCCAGCTATTTCCCTTAAGAGGACTGACCTCAGATAACTGGGCAGAGCTCAGTTTGATTGGCAAGGTCATGGATTATTTTTGGCATTTGGTTTTGCCGATCACCGCATCTGTGCTGGGTAACTTTGCAGTCATCACCATGCTCACCAAAAACTCTTTTTTAGAAGAGATTCGCAAGCAATATGTGATCACTGCCAGAGCCAAAGGTTTGAGCGAAGACATGGTGCTCTGGAAACACGTGTTCCGTAATGCGATGATTCCTTTGGTCACAGGTTTTCCATCGGCATTCATTGGCGCCTTCTTCACAGGTTCCTTGTTGATTGAAACTTTATTCTCTTTGGATGGCTTGGGTCTTCTGTCTTATGAAGCAGTCATGAAAAGAGATTACCCAGTAGTTTTGGGAACTTTGTATCTATTTACTTTAATTGGTTTATTCACCAAATTAATTTCTGATATTGCCTATGTCTTGGTCGATCCACGCATTCAGTTTGATAGCCAATCGGGTGGTCGATCATGAAAAAGAGTTGGCTTCATCAATTTCGAGAAAGTGATCAGTGGGCTAGATTCAAAGCCAATCGCTTGGGTTATTGGAGTTTGTGGATATTCACTGGCCTGTTTGTATTGAGTCTATTTGCAGAACTCATTGCCAATGATCGACCGATCTTGGTCAGCTACCAAGGTAGTTTGTATGCGCCGATTGTGAAGGACTATCCAGAAACCACCTTTGGTGGTGACTTTCCAACTCCAACTGATTACCTTGATCCTGACATTAAAAAAACATTCAGTCAAAAAGGCAATTGGGCGATTTATCCATTGATCACTTATCGCTACGACACCCTCAATTACTTTGCCAAGGAGCCAAATCCAGCGTCGCCATCGCGTGATAATTTGTTAGGTACGGATGATCGTGGCAGGGACGTGGTGGCCAGATTGATTTATGGCTTTCGTCTGTCAGTCTTGTTTGGTTTGTGTTTAACCATCATCGGTGTTGCCATCGGCGTATTGACCGGGGCAGTGATGGGTTACTTTGGCGGTAAAGTAGATTTGGTTTCTCAGCGCATCATTGAAGTGTGGAGTTCCATGCCTGAGCTGTATTTGCTCATCATTTTTGCATCGATCTTTGCCCCCAGCGTCGGTTTATTGATCATCTTGTTATCACTGTTTGGTTGGATGGGTCTTTCTGACTACGTGCGCGCTGAGTTCTTGAAAAACAGATCATTAGAATACGTCAGGGCTGCTCAAGCTTTGGGTTTGTCCAGCCAGCAAATCATGTGGCGCCATATTCTGCCGAACAGCTTAACGCCGGTGATCACATTTTTACCGTTTCGCATGAGTGGCGCTATTTTAGCTTTGACCAGTTTGGATTTTTTAGGCTTGGGCGTTCCTGCGGATCAAGCCAGCTTGGGTGAACTCTTAGCGCAAGGTAAAGCCAACTTGGATGCTTGGTGGATTTCTTTATCAACATTTTTAGTGCTAGCTGGAACATTGATGTTGTTGACATTCATGGGGGACGCGATGCGCGATGCATTTGATACGCGTCGTGCCAAAGTAGTGAAGGTGGCACCATGAACCAAGCTGATCTCAACTTGATTGATATCAAGAATTTGAATCTGAGTTTTGGGCGAAAAGCCGTCATCAGCGATTTCAATTTAAAAATCAATGCTGGTGAAAGAATCGCGATTGTTGGGGAGTCTGGTTCTGGTAAAACCTTGACCGGTTTATCGATCATGGGTCTTTTGCCAGAAGGTGCTCACATCACTGGTGAGATCAATTGCCAAATTAATCAAAAGTCTCAAAACTTATTGGCATTGGGTGAAGATCGCATGCGCAGCATTCGTGGCAAAGATATTGCCATGATTTTTCAAGAACCCATGACTGCTTTGAACCCACTTTACACAGTGGGCAATCAAATCATGGAAGCGGTGCAGTGCCATGAACCAAGCTTGAGTAATGCGGCTTGTCAGCAACGCGCTATTGAACTTCTTGAAAGAACGGGAATTCCTCAGGCTGATGAACGTTTCTCTTACTACCCACACCAACTCTCGGGCGGTCAACGTCAGCGCGCGATGATTGCCATGGCCTTGGCTTGTAAACCAAGACTGTTGATTGCTGATGAACCAACCACTGCTTTAGATCCTAGCTTGCGGATTCAAATCTTAGATTTACTAAAAGATTTACAAGAAGATGCCAAATCACATGGTGGTATGGCAGTGATTTTGATCACCCATGATTTGAATATGGTGCGTCACTTTGCCCAGCGTGTGGCAGTGATGTACCAAGGTAAATTACTCGAGTGTAAATCAACTGAAGAAGTCTTTGATCAGCCGGATCACCCTTACACCAACAGCTTGGTCAACAGTAAACCAGTGCGCAATGTCCTGCCTTTGGTGCCCATTGCCCCTGTATTACTTAGGGCAGAACAGGTGAGTGTGGCTTACCCTCAAGCGGGCAAGGGGGCTTTGGGTCAAGGCATTCAACAATTCATCAGAGGCTTCCATTTTTCTGATTTATGGAAACGTGACTATCAAGAAGTCGTTAAAGATGTGAGTCTTGAGTTGCGCCAAGGTGAAACTTTGGGTTTGATTGGTGAATCAGGTTCGGGTAAATCAACCTTGGCCATGGCTTTGTTAGATTTGCTGGGTCAAACGGGCGCAAAAATATCTGGCCAGGTTGAAGTCTTGGGGCATGATTGGCTCAAATTAAACGCAGTGGAGCGCAGTCGTCTAAGGGCCTCTTTCCAGGTGATCTTCCAAGATCCTTTTGGTTCTCTTTCACCTCGCATGACAGTGGGGCAAATTGTTGGTGAGGGTTTGTCTTTGCATCAGTCTGATTTATCGCCAGATGCCACAAAAGTAAAAGTGATTGATGTTTTGAAGGAAGTTGGTTTGGATCGAACTGCTTACAGCAGATACCCCCATGAGTTTTCTGGCGGACAAAGACAGCGCATTGCGATTGCCAGGGCACTGATCTTAAAACCTCAAATACTTGTCTTGGATGAGCCAACATCGGCTTTGGATGTCACGATTCAGAAGCAAATATTGGCCTTACTGGCTGATTTACAGCACAAATACAACATGGCTTACCTCTTGATCAGCCATGATCTTGAGGTGGTGGAAGCCATGTCCCATCGTGTTATTACCCTTAAAAAAGGTAAACAAATCAAGCATCAAGAGCTGTAGTCTGGCATTTGGTCGGAGGTTAACCTTCGGGTTATAATCGAGCCTCATGTCAAAAATACACCGCAAACTTCTTGCTGCTGCTGTTTTGCTAGGCTCCCTTCAAATGGGGCCGGCATTCGCTCAGTCGCTGACTGAGTCTGATCCCCTACCAAAGTCATTTGCCTCAACAGTTTCATCAGCTGTGGTTGATAAAACTGAAACCTTGATCAATAACGCCATGCAATTAATTGGTGTTCGTTATCGCTGGGGTGGTAATACGCCTCAAAGTGGTTTGGATTGCAGCGGTTTTGTGCGTTACGTTTTTAATGACACGTTTGGCTTTTTATTGCCCCGTAAATCAGCGCAAATGAGCAAAGTTGGTTTGCAGATTGGTAAAGAAGAATTGCGTCCAGGTGACTTGGTGTTTTTTAATACCATGCGTCATGCCTTCTCTCATGTCGGTATTTACGTTGGCGACAATAAATTCATTCACGCACCTTCTAAAGGTAAGTCGATTCGTGTGGATGACATGACCAAGGTTTATTGGGAAAAGCGTTACAACGGCGCACGTCGCCTAGATAACACTAATAATTTTGATGTGATGTCAGAAGAGCAGCGTCAACAGCTATTGCTTGATTTCCAAGAGCGTCTAGATAAAACCGGTCGTCTTTAAGTAAAGCTGGGAACCACTTAACAAAGCTGGTCATCTCTGACCCTTTACATTTTCAGCGCACTATTTATTTGTGAAATCTGTTTCATCACAGATTCTTCACCAGCCAATATTGCCGCATTTCTTGACTTAAAGTCGGTGCCTCGCATACCTTTTAATTCTGGCTGAATCACTACCTGAGCAAGATCTAACTCAAAAGTATTGATACTTTTCCCCATGATTGAAGTTGTTTGCAACAGAATTCCCAGGGTACCGGAGCTATCTTGTGTACTAGGTTCGGTCGAGATATTGACTGCAATGACAATATCCGCTCCCATTTGTTTGGCGTATCTCACTGGGACTGGAGAGACCAAGCCACCATCCACATACTCACGCCCTTGAATGATGGTTGGTTGGAAAATCCCCGGAATGCTACAAGATGCTCGAACTGCTTGGCCCGTATCACCACGCTGGAAAAGGATGCCATTACCAGTTTGTAAATCAGTGCCAACAACACCCAGTGGCATTGGCATGTTTTCAATGGTTTGATTTTTTACCAAGCGATTGACCATGGCTTGAAGAGCGTCACCTTTGATCATTCCACCAAATCGACCAGAGAAGGGCAGTGCCCAATCAGTGATGGCTGCTTCGTCTAGAGACATAGCGATTTTTTGTAATTCTGTGCCGCGATATCCTGAGGCGTACAAAGCAGCAATCACACTGCCAGCACTGGTGCCAACCACCAGGTTGGGGAAGATGCCCTGAGATTCAAGCGCTTTGATCACGCCAATATGAGCAAAGCCTCGTGCAGCCCCACCACCCAAAGCCAAGCCAATCACAGGTTTTTTACTTGGAATGCTCGAGCAAGACGTCAATCCTCCGATGCCAAGAGCACTTAAAGTGATCAGGGTCAAAAAGTCTCGACGAGAATTGTGGTAATCTAGATGATAATTATTCTCAATTGTATTTAAATTATTATCTTGATCGGAGTTGTTTTTCATATGTTGTCGATTAAAAAATCACTATTGGCTATTGTCCCTGCTTTTTGCTTAACTGTTGGCTTAACTATTGCCACACCAGCATTATCTCAGTCTTCTCAAGTACTGAACTTATATTCCGCACGCCATTATCAAACGGATGAGGCCTTGTATGCTGAATTCACTAAACAAACAGGCATCAAGATTAATCGCATTGAAGCGGACGACAATGCACTATTAGAGCGTTTACGCAGTGAGGGTAAAAATAGTCCGGCGGATGTGATCTTATTGGTTGATGCCGCAAGACTTTGGCGCGCTGAAATTGAAGGCTTCTTTCAGCCGATTCAGTCAAAAGTATTGGACACAAGAATTCCTAAAAACTTCCGCTCAAATGACATTGGTCAGGGCAGTCAATGGTTTGGCTTTTCAAGCAGAGCCCGCGTGATTGTTTACAACAAAGCGAGCATGAACCCAAACAATGTTGACACTTATGAAAAATTAGCTGACCCAATCAATAAAGGCAAGGTTTGTACTCGTTCAGGTTCGCACCCTTATATGCTGTCATTGATTGGTGCGATGTATGAGCGTGAAGGCGAGGTAAAAACCGAAGCTTGGGCAAAAGGCATGGTGGCAAATATGGCTCGAGCACCAAAAGGTGGGGACACAGATCAAATAAAAGCCGTGGCTTCAGGCGAGTGCGGGGTGGCATTGACCAACTCTTACTATTTGGCTCGCTTGATGCGCTCCACCAAGCCAGCTGATATGCAAATTGTGGCAAAAGTTGGTTTGATTTGGCCCAATCAGGCAACTTCTGGCGCTCACATGAATATTGCAGGTGGCGCCGTGGCGAGTTATTCCCCCAATAAAGCTGCTGCGATTAAATTCCTTGAATACTTGGCCAGTGATTCAGCTCAACAATACTTTGCCAATGGAAATAATGAATGGCCGATTGTGAAATCTGTAAAAACTACTAATGAGGCATTAATTAAGTTAGGAAACTTCAAGCAAGAGAATATTTCGATTGCATCTATTGGTAAAAATCAAATTTATGCGCAAAAAATATTGGATAGAGTGTCCTATAAGTAAAAAGTAAGCCTAGAATCTCAGGCTGAGATGAATGCCAAGCCTGAGACCCCACTTTCAATCGATAACTGCTATCACTGCGGCGGCGATCTAGCCAGCGATAATCTTTATGAGGCAGCACTTGGCGGATTGTCTCGTTACTTTTGTTGCGCTGGTTGTTTGGCAATTGCCCAAACAATTCATGGTCAGGGTTTAGAAGCTTTTTATACAAGGCGCATACCACTGGGTCAAAAGCCAGATGATCTAGGGCAATTAACTGATCAAGTGCCTGATGCTCTTTTGGCATACGATGATCCAGTCTTGATGGATCGATTCACGCGAGCCTCATCAGAATATCCCGGCGAATATGAAACTACTTTGCGTTTAGAGAAGATTCGCTGCGCTGCTTGCGTCTGGCTGAATGAGCAACACTTAAAAAGATTATTTGGCGTTAAAGATGTACAAATCAATTATGTGACTCAGCGAGCCACGGTCAGATTTAATCCCAATGAAGTTCATCTATCAAAATTGCTTCATTCCGTTGAGCAGATTGGTTATGAAGCATGGCCCTTTGAGCCTTCGATGGGTGCTGATCTGGCCAAAAAAGAGCGTCGACATTTATTGATGCGCTTGGGAGTGGCGGTGCTGGGAATGATGCAAGTCATGATGTATGCCTGGCCTACATACACTGGCGCAGAAGATCTGCTCGTCGAACAAGAATTATTGTTGGGCTGGACCAGTTGGGCCTTGACCGTTCCCGTGGTTCTTTACTCGGCCGGCCCCATGTTTGTGGTTGCTTGGCACAGTATTCGAAACTTTCCTAAAACAGGTATGTTGGGTATGGATGTGCCCGTATCTCTCGCGATTGCCTTGGCCTTCATTGCAGGAACGATCAGTTTGGTCTTGGGTGTTGGTGAAAGCTATTTTGATTCCATCACCATGTTCATTGCATTTTTACTGGGGGCAAGATATTTAGAGCTGTTGGCCAGACAAGATGCTCAGGGTGGCGCAGAGGCTTTAGCAAAGCAATTGCCTGCGACTTGTGATCGATTTGAAGATTATCCAAATACTGATTTAACTAAATCAGTGCCAGTGGTCAGATGCGTGCTTGGTGATGTATTGCGCATCTCTCCGGGCGATGTGATTCCGGTCGATGGTGTTTTGCTTTCGGGCGAAGCCAGTTTGAACGAAGCGATTCTCTCTGGAGAGTCTCGCTCAGTGTCTAAAAAAGTTGGCGATGTTCTATATGCAGGAAGTCATAACATTGTCAGCCCTATTGTGATGCGCATCACGGTTTTAGGGCAGGGCACAAGAATCGCAGGCATTGCCTCATTGCTTGATAAAGCCCTATTAGCAAAACCTCAAGTGGTTGGTTTGGCAGAAAAATGGGCTGGTTATTTTGTCGTCTTCTTGATGGCTGCTGCAGGTCTTACTGCGATTGCTTGGTATTTCTTAGATCCTCTTAAGGCTTGGGAAACTGCCGTTGCAGTGTTGGTGGCAAGTTGCCCATGTGCCTTGTCTTTGGCCACCCCTGCAGCGATGGCAGCTGCTCAAGGAGCTATTACAAAATTAGGTTTGTTGGTGGTGAGAGGTCATGTGATGGAGACTTTGGCCAAGGCAACAGATTTGGTGATTGATAAAACAGGAACTCTCACCACAGGGCATCCTGAGTTAAAAACTATTTTAGCTTTGCGCTCTGGTTACACAGAGCAACAAGTACTGGCAATTGCTGCAGCGATGGAGTCTGGGCAAAAGCATCCTTTGGGTTTGGCAATTTTAGAGGCGGCAGAAAAGCAACAGATTCAACCAGTCATCTTGAATCAAGCACCTGTCAGTGAATTGGGAAAAGGTTTGCATTCTGGTATTTATCAGCTGGGTGCCCGTCAATGGTTAAACCTTGAACCCATCTCAATTGATCAAGAAAACGAACAAGCCAGTTTGATTTATTTAAAAGATGATCAAGGATTGTTGGCGGTATTTGCTTTGCTTGACACTCCAAGACCAGGGGCCATGGAATTTATTCAACAGGTTCAAGCAAGAGGTATTCAAGTACATCTTCTATCAGGGGATGATCAACAAACGGTTGCATGGTGGGCGCGCTACTTTGGGATTGAGGATCATCGAGGCGGGGCATTACCTGAAGATAAATTTTCATTCAGCGAGGCTTTGCAAAAAGAAGGCAAGGTGGTTTGGGCGGTTGGTGATGGAGTGAACGATGCGCCATTTTTGGCAAAGGCCAATATCTCTGTTGCGGTCGGCAGTGGTGCGCCATTGGCGCAAGCTGGGGCTGATGCTGTGTTGACCACGGAATCATTAAAACCTTTATCGCAAGCTTTAGATCTTGCAGATAAAACCAAAATCATCATGCGCCAAAATTTAATCTGGGCTTTTGTTTATAACGTGCTTGCCATACCTATTGCAATGATGGGATTGGTCAATCCTTGGATCGCAGGTATAGGCATGAGCCTGTCCTCCTTAGCGGTCACACTGAACGCTTGGCGCTTAAGAAAAACAAGTGAATGATCTCTTGTAATGATGAATGAGATAGACTAGTTGCATGGAAAGTCTTTATTTACTCATCCCAATGTCACTGGTTGTTGTCGCTGTGATTGTTTTGATTTTGTATTGGGCCGTAAAAAGTGGCCAATTTGAAGATTTAGAGGGACCAGGCCATTCTATTTTGATGGATGACGATGTTTCATCCACTCGAGGCATAGACAAATCACCTCCAAGCACTTCAGTTAAGCAAAAAGAATAATTTTTAGCTCCATCACTTGATCTATATCAAGGTCTTCTTCCCCTTCAATTTTTACAATCGCCATAGGATTAATCGGCCTATCGGCTAGTAAGGGAGAAACCATGGGATTTACCGTGGGTAATACGCAAGACAACTTTAACTACAAAGTTGTTCGTCAATTTGCCTTGGTAACAGTGCTTTGGGGCATTGTCGGCATGTTGGTGGGGGTGATTTTAGCTGCACAGCTGATCTGGCCTGACATCACAATGAATATTTCTTGGTTGAGTTATGGTCGTTTGCGCCCACTACACACCAATGCTGTGATTTTTGCCTTCGGTGGCAGTGCCTTATTCGCAACTTCCTATTACATCGTGCAGCGCACCTGTCAGGTCCGCTTATTTTGCGATAAGTTAGCAGCCTTCACGTTTTGGGGTTGGCAAGCAGTGATTGTTGCTGCCGCGATCTCATTGCCTTTGGGTTTTACAACATCAAAAGAATATGCAGAGCTTGAGTGGCCAATTGATATTTTGATCACCTTGGTCTGGGTTGCTTACGCCGTGGTTTTCTTTGGCACATTGATCAAGCGTAAAACAAAACACATTTATGTTTCTAATTGGTTTTTTGGTGCATACATCTTAACAATTGCCATGCTGCATATTTTCAATAACTTGGAAATGCCGGCCAGTTTGTTTAAATCTTATTCTGCTTATTCGGGCGCGCAAGATGCCATGATTCAATGGTGGTATGGCCACAATGCGGTTGGCTTTTTCTTAACCACCAGCTTTTTGGGCATGATGTATTACTTCATTCCTAAGCAAGCAGAGCGCCCAATTTATTCATATCGTTTATCGATTGTGCACTTCTGGGCGTTGAATTTCACATATATGTGGGCTGGCCCTCATCACTTGCAACACACTGCTTTACCTGACTGGACTCAGTCTTTAGGCATGGTGTTTTCATTGATTTTATTGGCGCCATCATGGGGTGGCATGATCAACGGCATCATGACTTTATCGGGTGCGTGGCAAAAATTGCGCAGCGATCCAATTTTGAAGTTCTTGGTCACTGCTTTGTCTTTCTACGGCATGTCTACGTTTGAAGGCTCCATGATGTCAATCAAGACAGTAAACAGCTTGTCACACTACACAGACTGGACCATTGGTCACGTGCACTCTGGTGCATTGGGTTGGGTAGCCATGATCACGATTGGTTCAATGTATTACTTGATTCCACGTTTAGTGGGTCAAAAAGACATGCATAGCACCAAGTTAATTGAATGGCATTTCTGGATTTCTACTATTGGCGTGGTTCTTTATATTGCTGCTATGTGGATTGCTGGTGTGATGCAAGGTTTGATGTGGAGAGCCTTTGAATCTGACGGCACTTTGACATACAGCTTTGTTGAATCAGTAAAAGCGACTTATCCGTTCTACATGATTCGTTTATTGGGCGGCGTGTGTTTCTTGTCTGGCATGTTTGTGATGGCCTATAACGTTTTGAAAACTATTCAAAACAAGAAATTTGTAGATGCGCCAATTCCAACTGGTAATTTGGCAGCTGCCCACTGAGCATAAGGA
>Ga0164293_10001284_pt1 | contig 20980 bp, 30 predicted proteins | sample GEODES118metaG_FD_111487 | JGI IMG/M metagenome (GOLD analysis project Ga0164293, IMG submission 111487) | Eutrophic lake water microbial communities from Lake Mendota, Wisconsin, USA - GEODES118 metaG | ecosystem: Environmental > Aquatic > Freshwater > Lake | place: USA: Lake Mendota...
TATCTCTTCTTAAGACTTATGTGGAAGGTCTGGAAGTGAAGGCTGACAAGGCTCGAATTAACGAGTTTCTTCGTGATCTATATCAGGAAGCCCTCAGTCTATAATGCAGGCAAAGATAGTAGAGCGCAAACTCAACTCGGGAGAAACTGAGTATGGAGTTCAATATTCTGATGGACATATTACTTGGTTTAGTTCATTACCTAGATTACCTAGGTGAGAACACCGCCAAAGAACAAAATAGAAAGAAGCAAATATAGTGTTAACATTCACTAGCGTTAAGTATAAAAACATCCTTTCAACGGGTAATTCCTGGACATCGATTGATCTCAATCGTAACAAAAGTACATTGATAGTCGGAGAAAACGGGTGTGGAAAAAGCACCTTACTGGACGCAATTACGTTTGCGTTATACGGCAAAGCATTTCGCAAGATCAACAAGCCTCAGTTAATGAATTCTATCAATCAACGCGACCTCGTTGTTGAGGTAAAATTCAATTCAAATGGCGCTGAATATCTCATTAAACGAGGAATGAAACCAAATATATTCGAAATTTGGAAAGACAATATTCTTCTAAATCAGGATGCATCTTCTCGTGATTACCAAGCATATCTTGAAGAAAATATTCTCAAAATGAACTATAAGTCATTTGGACAAGTTGTAGTGCTTGGTAGTTCAACATTTGTTCCATTTATGCAATTACCTTCATTCCACAGGCGCGAAGTTATCGAAGATCTTCTTGATATTCAGATTTTTAGTACTATGAACAACCTACTGAAAGAAAAAACCAACACAAATAAGTCAGATATATCAGATGTTAAATATCAACTAGATTTGATCAAGAGCAAAATAGAAGCAGCTAAAGAACATAATGAATCTATACGAAAATTAAAAGAAAACGAAGTTACACGTATTAAAGAAAAAATGCGTGAACAAATATCTCTCATTGAATCCAAAGATATTCTAATAGAAGAGATAGATAATAAAATTGCAGAAACTATAAAGACGATTGAAGATAAACCAGATGCTAAATCTCAACTAGATCAATTGAAGGCCCTTCAGGTCGACTTGAATGTTAAACTATCGAGTCTTCAAAAAGACGTGAAGTTTTATCATACATATGATAACTGCCCAACATGTAAACAGGGTATTGAACACGATTTTAAGTCACTTACTATTACAGAAAAAACTAATAAAATGGGAGATATCGAAGCGGCTATAGATGATCTTAATGTTAAAATTATAGATATATCGACACGTTTAGAGGATATATCTATAATAGAATCTAAGCTTCATGTTATGAGTTTGTCACGAAACGATCATGCCACGAATATTCGCATTGCTCGATCTTCGCTAATAGCGCTAAAAACAGAACTTGAAACTGCTGAACGTGGTGCTGCAGACGTCGATACAGCAAAAATTGATGCGTATCAAAAAGAACATAGGACTGCAACAAACAAACAAAAGGCTTTACATGCAGAAAAGGAAGTACTGGCCGTAGTAGCTTCAATGCTGAAAGATGGTGGAATTAAGACTCGCATCATCAAACAGTATGTTCCAATTATGAACAAGCTTATCAACAAGTACTTAGCTGCAATGGACTTTTTTGTTGACTTTCAACTTGACGAAAACTTCAACGAAAAGATATTGAGCAGATTTCGAGACGAATTCTCGTATTCTTCGTTTTCAGAAGGAGAAAAGTTGCGCATCGATTTATCCCTAATGTTCACATGGAGAGCAGTGTCAAAGTTACGTAATTCAGTGACGACAAATCTATTGATCATGGATGAAGTACTCGACGGCTCACTTGATCAAGCTGGAACTGATGAATTCTTAAAAATCATTAATGAACTTACGGTCGACTCAAACGTTTTTATCATCAGTCATAAAGGTGATACGTTGTACGATAAATTTGATCATGTAATCAAGTTTGAAAAGAAGAAAAACTTTAGTCAAATCGCAGCATAGGAGAATACGAATGGCCAAATGGAATAGTAGTGCACAAAATTTTGCAAAATTACAAACTGATAGTCCAGTGTTATATCGGCATGTTCGAACAGGCGATATGTATGTAGTATTGTGTGATGCATATGAAGTAACCACTGATGTAGCTACTCTTGTTACAGTGTATCGAAACGTTGAACAAGGTACTGTTTACGTCCAAGAACGTGAAAGATTTTATGACGGTAGATTTGAAAAGATATCATGACAAACACCCGAATAGGCATCACATTTAGTACCTTTGATCTTCTTCACGCCGGACATATTTCAATGTTACGCGAAGCAAAGGATCATTGTGATTACCTTATATGTGGATTACAGGTCGATCCATCTGTTGATCGCCCAGAAAAGAACAAACCAGTTCAAACATTAGTAGAAAGATACGTACAGCTTTCTGCGGTAAAGTATGTCGATGAAATAGTTCCGTATTCTACAGAAGAAGACGTAGTTGATATTCTAGGAATGTATGATATATCTGTAATAATACTTGGAGAAGAATATAAGGATCGCGACTTCAGTGGTAAAGATTTATGTCAGAAGCGCGGAATAGACTTATACTTTAATAAAAGAGATCATCGATTTAGTACTAGCGACTTGCGAAAGCGAGTGAATTCAATAGAAAATTTGAAAATAAAATAAAAGGATATATAATGTCAAATGATTGGGTAAAGGATATAGGTGCGTTGCACACTAAGTTCGGTGTTAATGATTGGGTTTCTGGAAAATTAGAAACTGATGATGTGAGCACTCTTCGCGAGTTTCTTAAGTTTAGAATCAGCTTTCTGAAAGAAGAACTTCAAGAAACAGAAACAGCAGTCGAATCCTACAATCCAGAAGAAATCGTCGATGGTCTTATAGATCTGTGTGTTGTAGCTATCGGTACTCTTAACGCATTCAACGTCGACGCCTACCAAGCTTGGAACGCAATTCATACAGCGAATATGACGAAGGAGCCCGGGGTAAAACCTTCGCGACCAAACAAGTTTGGTCTTCCAGACCTGATCAAACCTCACGACTGGGTTGGTCCTAGTCATGAAAAAAATCACGGAATTTTGGACAAATTGCAGTAATTTTACACATAGCTGGTTGACATTTGCTACAGGATTGCTTATATTCATATAGTAAAGAAAAAACAAGAAGGTGTAGAAATGGATACTAGCAAAGAAGCTGTTAACCTTGAGGCCTACATGCTCCGTGAGAAAGGTGATCCTGAGAGCCTGGCCATGGCTCTCTTGCTTGAGCAGATGATCGATGAACTTGAGATTCATCGCAACGCTGCTCCTCGTGCAGAAATTATTGCCGCATAGCCAGTTGACATTTACTATAGGATTGATTAGATCTGAATAGTAAAGAAAAACCAAGCAAGGTGTAAAATGACAAAGTTTGCTCAGTTTGACAAAACATCTCTCAAATCTCTCCGCGATGAGATGCAATCCCTCTTGAACAAATACGGTGTTGACTCAAATGTTTCATTCGAAGTCGGAAATATGAGGTTTTCCTCAGCCGAGGTTGAGATTAAGATTTCGGCAAAAATTGTAGGTGCAAAAACCCGTACTGACACAATGCTTGAGCGTCAAATTTCTATGCTCGGGTTGAAGATGAAAAACCATAACGGTGATGAGCTTGTCGAGTATAACACTCGTGCCCCGAAAATGCCGTTCGTGTATCTTTCTGCTCGGGATGGCCGCAGGTATAAGTGCACCAAAGAAATGGCACAATTGAGGTTTGCTTAAGTTTGGCAAAAACGGTTGACAACCGAATGTTAACCGTTTATTACTATATAGTAATCTAATGAAAGTGAATCAGATATGCTAATCGTGACTGACAAACCAGCAATCGATGCAGCCTTCACGGCTAAGACTCCACGCCCAATACGTGAAGTAATGCTCGAAATTTATCCTGACGCCACTGAAGACCGTAATGGTCGGTTCCATGCACCATACGATGGGTATGAATGCGCTATGACCGGTAAAGTATTTCGCGCCGGGGAGTTTCTCCCGATGGAAGAAGATGAAGAAAATTACAGGATTATGGGTACCGTTCGTAAAATACCGACTGGTCGGGATGCCGTGACCGGTGAGATCTATACGTGGAATGGGTCATTTGCTCAGAACCGCGAAGTTTGGGGACTTCTAATTGCACAGTCGAAAGCCTTTGACGCCGCAAACTCTGCACACCTTGGATCAGTTGGCGCAAAACTTACTGTTAATGTTGTTGTTTCTTATATCCACACGTATTCTGGGTTTTATGGACAACAGTTTATCCATATTATGAAGGCTGGTAACGATGTGATAATTTATAAGGGAGCGAAGAAGTTGGCTGGCATTGGTGATGAAATCACTGTAACTGCGTCGGTCAAGGAGCATGGGATGCGGGAAGGCGTAAAGCAGACCGTAATTCAGCGTCCGAAGGTTTCTCCCATTACAGTTCAAGGGCAAGTCGAAGTAGAAAAAAATATGACTTTGCGTGAAAGAATGGTTGAAAGTCTTGATAAATTGATCGCTATGGGTCGAATGTGCGAAGATGAAGCAGCCGTAATTATGAAAGATTGGGACGCTCTTCCTAAGCCTACTGTATAATGAAGAATCCGGAAATACAAATATATTCATGAAGTTGAAATAGAAGGAATAACAATATGATGAAAATTGAAGAAGGTAAGTTCTATCGCAATCGCTTGGGTGAGAAGATTGGCCCCATGAAACCCGTCAATGGCGTAACTAGTTACGCCTGGTTCTGTAAAAGGAACGCCGGACCGTTTTATACTACTTCGTATTATACAGACGAAGGTTTCTATGATGTAGCAATGGCGGATGAAGAAGACCTAATCGAAGAATGGGAGGAACCTGCGGCTCTCCCCCCTGCCACAGAAGCTGACGAGGGATGGGGACCTTGGAATGAGGGGAAACTACTCTTCCCAACCTGCCAAAGAAGCTCCCGTCCCACGAAGAATGACTATCGTGAAGAGTGCATCAATGGGGTGTGGCGTTGGCAAAGCAGACCTCATAAGCCTGTAGAAGAATTAATTGAGATATATGTTGCGGGTTCGCAAAACCCAAGAGAAGAACACACACACAAAATCTCCTATAAGAAGGTTAATGGGGTAGTTGATTGTTCCTCAGTTAAAATGGAGCCACTGTAATGACCGACCTTGTGCTAGAAGAATTTCTACACTTAGATGGCCCGTGGACATTTCCGGAGGTTATTAAGGGTTTGCCCCTTGAGGCTAATGAATTGCGACTGCCAGATCAAGGCGCTCCAACAATGAATTATGTGCGGGGAGATGTTGTCGATAAGTTAAGAGACAAAATAAGACACTTAGAACAAACATTAGAGTTCATGGAGTATGACGCAGCGGAGTTTAAAGCAAAATATAGCTGAAATTTACATATAACTGGTTGACATTTCGTCAACCATAGCATAATATAAACTATGATCCAATGAAAGGGAATCAAATGTCACGTACGCCAAACTATGTTATGACTGTTGATGTGAAAGATGGGAAAACAGACGATGAAGTTCTCAATCTTGTACGGATGCTAGTACGGCTTGGAAACAAATATTCTGGGACGAAGAAATACGTAAAACTGCATGGCCGCGGATCTCGTCTCGGTGTTGCAAAGTATCATCAATCACTTCCTCTTCCTTTTGCAACAAGTGCCGATGTATACATTTACGACCGATGATTGCCGACAATCAGTAGGAAAAATTGGTGAACAGGCCGTCCTCGAATTTTTCGAGGACGCAGTTCGTACTGATGATTGGTACGATAGTGAAAAAGACGGAACGATTAATGGTATGACGTATGAGGTGAAAACATCTCGTCTCAACTTAAGTACAAAATCGTTTTGGATAGATAAGAAACAGTGGCACAAATGCGATAATGTTGATCTTCTCTTTTTTGTAAAGATTCCAGAAAAGGAATGTGATGGCATTATATTGTATCTAAGCGTGAACCATAAAGAAAAGAAGGCACTTACATATGTAAGTGATGGCCGCGTTTGTCGCAAATATCCATTGACAGAATGTCTTCCCTTGTATATAATCAAAGATAGTAGAGTAAATGCCATTTTAGAGCATTCAAAATTAATTTCAAAACATGAAAGATTTAAATGATAGTCATTATTGAAGGCCCAGATCGATGCGGAAAAACTACACTTATTCAACAGCTTCGTAAGAACTATTTCAGCGATCCAAGAATTCTTGTTCATCATTCTACATCCCCGCCAAATGTAGATAACCAAAGTGTTTGGGAAATACAGCACTACCTATTGCTTCTAGATGCTAGCTATCAACTTAACTATACTAATGATTTTAATATCATATTTGATAGGTTCCATCTCGGTGCAGTGGTGTATGGAAAAAAATATCGCAACGTTGACCCAGAAGATATTTTTTCGATTGAGAATATGTATATCCATAGAGATGATGAAATAGCTCTTATTCTACTTACAGATACTGCAAAAGCAATAGCCGAACGCAATGACGAAAAGTCATTTGAATCTTCTGAAGAAGAGTTTAATGAAACACTCACTGCGTTTGAAGCAGCGTTCAGTCGTTCTATTATTCCAAATAAACTTCGTATCAATGTTACAGAGAACGGTGGGTTTGTTAATACATATGACACAGTGACCAGCTTTTTAGACGGAGTAAAACCCACATATGCAAAGAGTAGCTGATATTCGAGCTAAGCTCATTCAAAAATATAAAGACAAAGATTTCATCATCGATAAAACTGGGGTGAAAACCATCGAACTCATTGGTGAGTCATTCATTGCTGATGAAGATTGGATTATTCGTAAACCAAATTACGAATACATTGAACGTGAACTCGAGTGGTATAGGTCACAATCCCTTTATGTACAAGACATTCCAGGTGAAACTCCGGTCATCTGGAAGCAAGTCGCATCATCTAGCGGCCGTATCAACTCCAATTATGGCTATCTTATTTTTTCAGAAGAAAATCATAATCAATATGAAAATGTAATGGTTGAGCTTTTGAAAAATCGTAATAGCAGACGAGCTGTTATGATCTATAATCGTCCTTCTATGCATCGCGATTATAAAGACGATGGAATGTCTGATTTCGTTTGTACGTATGCAAATACATTTCTCATTCGTAACGACAAACTCATCAGTCATTATCTGATGAGAAGTAACGATTGTGTTTTTGGTTATACGGCCGACGTACATTGGTCGAGATATGTGCAGAAAATGCTTGCTGAAGATCTAGATGTAGAAGTCGGTGATATCATCTGGACAGCAACGAATTTACACACGTACGAAAGACATTTTTCACATATTGAAAAGCTGATAGAAATAGAAAATAATGGCCAATAATTTAACAGACATATACGTCGGCGTAAAGAAGAATGATCCAAACAGAAATGTTAATGATCTATATCCTACTCCTCCTCTAGCTACGTATGTTCTTCATAAATACGGCAACTTGCCTCATCACATCGTTGAACCTTGTGCTGGTCGAGGAAACATTTCTATCGAACTGATTCGGAATGGATATTCTGTTGAGTCATATGACAAGTTCAAATACGATAACTCTTTGTGTGATATTACAACAGACCAAGACGTATTAACACTCGAAAAGCCATCATTAGCACAGGCTTTAGTAACCAATCCTCCATACCATAAAGACCTTCCTCGGCAAATAGCGCTAAAAGGTGCAACGGAGTATGACGTAACAGCCCTATTCGTAAGGCTTACGTTTTTAGAGGGTAAGAAACGCAAACAGTTATTTTCAGATCATCCCCCATCTGATATCATATTTCTAAGTGATAGAATTAGGTTTGATTCAAACATAATAGAACAGGTTGAGAGGAAAGATCAAATCGGTGGAATGATAGCGTACTGTTGGATAATATTTCGAAAAGATCATTGTGGTCCAACTCAATTACGTTGGGTTTCTTTAGAAGAAGAATATGATGAGTGGCGCAATGGCTATGATGCTTATCAACAAAACATACTGAGGAAATAGTAATGCAAAAAAATACATTAAAATGGGATCAGCGATATCTTAAACTAGCCCAGCAAATAGCACAATGGTCTCGTGACCCTTCCAGTAAAATTGGTGCTATTGCGGTTGGCTCAAAGGGTCAAGTTTTATCTCAAGGTTTTAACGGGTTTCCCCGAGGATTAGAAGATAGTCATAACCGCTTGGTTCATCGTGAGACGAAGTACAAGTTTACAGTTCACGCTGAAATGAATGTTATTTACAATGCGTCTTATAACGGTACTTCTCTTGATGGTTCTACCCTGTACGTGTATGGATTACCGATTTGTTCTGAGTGTGCAAAAGGAATCATCCAAGTAGGAATCAGACGTGTTGTTATGCCGACTCAAAATATTGATCCAAGATGGCTTGACTCGTGGATAGTGAGTAAAGAATTCTTCGAAGAAACCGCGGTTGAGTATGAATTTATTGATCTTTAACAAACAACTTAACAGTGTACTTTCTATAAATTTGTGATAAAATGATATAAAATATTAAGCATTTTATGTCGAAGTAGCATAAATAGTACCATTAAGTGACAGGTTATATTATGGGGTATATGAATGAGTAAGATTGCCATAATCATGGCACGTGGCATCGAAGGTTGTGGTGTTACAAAATATACAATCGAGCAGGTGAAATGGCTCAAATCCAACGGTTACGATACAAAGGTTTATGCTGCAAAAGACAAAAACTTTTCTCGTAAGAAATCTCATGATCTTGGGGTTGTTGATTTATTCAAATTTGAAGACGTAACCCAAGTCGATCGAATGATCGAAGAGTGCAATAATTCTGATTATATTTTTGTCAATTCTTTACCTTCTATCACTAATGGTAGAGGTAAAGGCTCCAGTTCAGGCGCAATCGATAACTGGATTAAAGCACTTAAGGCATTTAAGAAGCCAGTAATTCTTATCCAACACGATCATACTATATATTCAATTAAGAGAAACGCAGCATTAGATGAAGCGATTGATGCTGCTAATCTTATTTTTGTTCACTCTCGAACGAATGACTTTTCAGATTATGTAAAAGAAAAGAATAAGTCTAATTCGCTCATGTCTTTCTTCGGTGAAGAAGAAAGTACAAAAAAGATTCTTAGCTTTCAGCCCGGATTAGACTTTGATCTAAATAGAAAGCTTTATTGGAAAAACATTAGTCTTCAGGACGATAAACACCACAAGTGGATTGGTCGATGCACCTCTTGGAAGGGCTTCGACTTAATGTTTGCATGGCACAATGGTTATCTTGCACCAAACGGTTATTTAACAACGTTTGAGGGTATTGAAAAATCACCGGCATTTCTTGGATTTAAAGAAATCAGTGACTTTCACAATGCCATTTTAGAAAATCCAGAAGAAGCAGATTTATCTAATCAATATGGAGATAAAGCCACAGTGTTTGGTCCATATAAAAATGACGAACTACTTCATAGAATGTCAAGGTCTGGGTTTGGATATCAGTTGTCTGTTCTTAAACCAAGATATATCGAAAGATCGATTGAGTATACTCATTGTGAAGTTGCTTCGGTTGGAACAACGCCAGTCTTTCGAAAAGAATACGGAGATGTATGTATTCATCGCATAACTGGTGATCCTCTTTCTCAATCAAAAGATAATTTCACTGTTTGGCTATCAAAAGATAAAGCAAACATGGAAGAAGCAATAAATACAATCACATCTCTTCGAGATCCTATTAAGCGTGATGAATGGCGGGAAGGTGCCTTTGAGTTCTATAAAGCACATCAAGACTCAAGTCATGTATTTGCTGACCTTATGAAAAATGTGAAAGATAATCTATGACATTCACACATGCCTCGATAGTTCCTCTTATTGGAGGAGAAACAATAGGTGCCGAACGAGCATTTGGCCGCAGACCAGAGTTTATGATGTCATACAAAGCCTTTGCAGCCAATGATTCTCATATCGTACATCATTACAGCAATGATGTTCCGTACTACGTTTTAGATGACGGAGGAAATCCTCATACAAATGTAGATGTAATTTCTTCAGTTTGCCCATGCGCAGGACTCAGCCAACTATCTCACGGATTTGGTGATCACAACGAAAACAATAAGTGGCTTCGAATCACCACTGAGTATGTTCTAGGAGAACTAAAGCCAAAGGTTCTTTATGGTGAAAATGCTCCAGGCTTTGCCGGTAAGATTGGTGAAAACGTTCGCAATGAACTAAAGACGATTGGTAAGAAAAACGGATACACGATGTCGGTGTATCGTACCAAGACACTTCTTCATGGCGGCCCGCAAATTCGTGAACGATCATTCTATTTCTTTTGGAGAGGTTCAAGAGTACCTCTTTTTCACTACTATAATAGGCCATACACTCGTATTGAAGATGTTTTGTCAAATGTATCTTCAAATTTTCAGATGGAATGCATAAATAAGAATACTCCATCGAAGTGGGATCTGTATTACAAGTTTGTTCTTGATCATATTCATGGCGGCATCACTCATGCAGAGTTCTCAAAGATAGTTGAACCTCAGAACGTACGCAACTCAGATATCTTCTCATATATTGAACGTGCCGGATATGACTACAAACAAGTAGGTAAGTGGATGGCAGAGCAAGGTTACGAAAAAGAAGTCGCTAAATGTGACTATCGTTATGAAAAGCTCAAGAATGGTGGAAACATCATGCGGCGTGGTAGTATCATTCCTAAGAATTATATCGGTGCATTTGTTGGTCATTATCCAACGATGTTGACTCATCCTGTAGAAGATCGTTACATCACGTATCGTGAAGCAATGACGATTATGGGACTTCCTTCTGACTTCGAGTTATTGAACCCAAAGAAGAGCGCAAACCACATTTGTCAAAATGTTCCGGTTCAAACTGCAACCGATATTGCTACAGAAGTACTTGAATACTTAAATGGTAATCGAGTTATGATTGACACCGATTATATTTTGCAGTATAATCATACTCAAAAAGCAGAGTATGTAACGAAACAAAACACATTAGAAAGCTTTATATAATTGACAAATTTTCATTTAATTTTAGACTTTGAAACTTTAGGACAAGATGTATTCGAAATTCCAATCTTAGATTGTTCGTATGTAGTATTTGATTGGGACCGATTCACATCAGATAATCCATATACACTAAAGGAAATAGTTTCTTTAGCGAAAAAAGATAAACTTGATATGAAAGCTCAAGTGAAAGAATACGGTGCAAAGTATAATCAACGCGACGTTGATTGGTGGATGAGTCAATCAACAGAAGCCAAAAGAGTGCTTAAGCCAAGTTCATCAGATATATCTGTAACTCAGTTTATAGATAACTTTATTCAATACACAAAGAATTCTGGAAAAATTAACTATTGGTGGAGTCGATCAAATACTTTTGATCCCATTATTCTTGCTCGTTATGCGAAAGCAGTTGGTCGCAAAGATGAAATAGAATCAGTACTTAAATTCTGGGCAGTACGGGATACTCGAACTTGGATTGATGCTAAACTTGGTTTTCCCAAAGAAAATGGATTTATTCCATTGAAAGACACTGAATATTGGAATGAAACATTTGTAAAACATGATAGTCGTTACGATATTGCCGCCGATATTCTTCGGTTTCAGACGATAGCAAGACTTGAAAATGATATGGAGCAACCCTCAAGATGACATCCGAAATGATTACTAAAGATCCTGACTACTACAATCGTAAGTACTACTATAATCCTAAATTAGCTGAACCCATAATTGACCAACCCAAAGTCAACGATACCAAATATAATGAAATTCAAGATTCCGGTGCAGTGCGTGAAAGCTTAGGGCAGCATTACACGCGACATATTCCATTAGAAGCACTTTGTGCAGCTGCAGCATCTTTTGAATATGGTTCTAAAAAATACTGCGATAGAAACTGGGAGAAAGGTCTCCCATGGCAACAAATGATTGATAGCCTTAAAAGGCACATTGAAGACTTTGAGCGTGGACACGATAGAGATGATGGTGAAAGTGGTTCTGGTTTACATCAAGTTTGTATGATTACTGCATGCGCTATGATGTTAGCAACATCTGTTATTCGTAATATTGGTCTAGATGATCGCCTAATAAAAGTAGATGAAAATGCATTAACTGCAAAGCAATGTACTCAATGGATTCAATCTGAACTTGAGCGATCTAATATATCTGATTTTGAAGGGGATAATAATGGAAATTAAGATTAACGTAGAGGATCTACGAAAAAAGAAGCTCTTTGTGAGTACGCCTATGTATGGTGGTCAATGTGCCGGTATGTTTACAAAGTCAACAAACGATTTGGCTATAGCATGTTCTCGGTATGGAATTGACTTACGGTTTTATTATCTTTTTAACGAATCTCTTATTACACGAGCAAGAAACTATTGTGTAGATGAATTTTTAAGAAGTGATTGTACGCACATGATGTTTATTGACTCGGATATTGGGTTCAACTATAAAGACGTTTTGACTTTATTACATCTTTGCGATGAAGATACAAATCACGGAGTTATGACCGGCCCATATCCCAAAAAGACTATCGCATGGGAAAAGGTTAAGTCAGCGGTTGATCAGGGATTTGCTAATGATAGTCCGTTTTCACTCGAGAACTTTATTGGCGATTATGTTTTCAATCCCGCCGATGGCATCACAGAATTTAAGATCGATGAGCCAGTTTCAGTAAAAGAAGCTGGAACTGGTTTTATGATGATCGATAGGAAAACATTTGCTAAATACGCAGAGGCTTATCCTGAGCTAAAATATCTTCCTGATCATGCACGCACAGAACATTTTGATGGTTCGAGAGAAATTACAGCTTTCTTTGATTGTGTGATTGATCCAGTTTCGAAACGATATTTGTCTGAAGATTATAACTTTTGTTATAAGTGTACTAAAATTGGAATAAATGTATGGATGTGCCCATGGATGGAACTTAAACATGTTGGTTCGTACGTTTTCGGAGGATCACTTGCTGCAATTGCCGCAATTTCAGCTTCTCCAACAGCCAGTTTAGAATCAAACGCAAAAAACTATTTGACACCTGAGCAAAATGGTGTTAAAGTAAACAATTCAATAGTGCAACGCCAGCGCGGTGCAATAGTACCGCGTCAACAAAGGCGTGCTGCAATGAGAAAGGCCCCTAAATGAAATTTACAAACGAAACAATTAACATCCTAAAGAACTTTGCTTCGGTGAATTCTGGTATAGTATTTAAACCTGGTTCTGAGCTCAAGACAATACATCCCCAGAAGACCATTATGGCATCAGCAAGAATATCCGAAAGCATTCCAGGTGTTGCTCGGATTTATGATCTTCCTAGGTTCCTTGCTACTCTTAGTTTATTCGACGATCCTGACGTAGAATTTAAAGATGATCGGTTTATTATTTCTTCAAATAATAGAACTGTTAGTTACACTTATGCTGCTGAAGCAATGATTATAACTCCTCCAGATAAAGGTATCAATTTTCCTTCGCCAGATCTAGTTGTTAACATTACTTGGAAGGATCTTGATTCTGTTATTCGAGCAGCAGGAGTACTAAAACTATCTGAAATAGCATTCATCAACAACAATAACAAAATTTCAGTTTCTGCTGTAGATTCTAAAAATACATCAGCAGATGTGTATAGCGTTGTTCTTGGTGACTGTACTCAAGTTGATCCGTTTAAAATGATCATCAAGGTTGACAACCTTAAATTAGTACCAAACGACTATGAGGTATCCTTGTCATCTAAAGGATTAGCATATTTCAAATCGAATAAGGTAGATTATTACATTGCTCTTGAGGCAACAAAATAAGGAGAAAAAAAATGGAAACACAACTTACACTTAACGATATTGCATCGGTAATTAACATCATCGATGCGGTAAGTACTCGAGGTGCTTTTAGAGGCGAAGAACTTGCAGAAATAGGAACTCTTCGTAACAAGTTCGCTACTTTCTTGCAAGATGCACAACTGTCTGAAACCGAACTACAAGAATTGCCTTCTGTTGATGAATATGCAAATAGTGCAGAAGCTGAATAATTGAAAATTACTTGGAGGTGTTGTTATGAAAGAGTTTTTGTGGTCGCAGAAATATCGCCCAAGAACCGTGAATGAATCAATTCTGCCTAAAGATCTAAAGGACACCTTTCAAAAATTTGTTGATGACAAGAATGTTCCAAATTTGATTCTTGCTGGTAGAGCTGGTGTTGGGAAAACAACAATTGCACGTGCTATGCTTGATGAACTTCATGCTGACTATATTATTATCAATGGATCAATGAATGGAAACATTGATACGCTTCGCGTTGATATTCAAAACTTTGCTTCAACTGTATCGTTTACCGGAGGAAGGAAATACGTAATCCTTGATGAGGCAGACTATTTAAACCCTCAATCGACACAGCCAGCCTTAAGAAATTTCATGGAAGAATTTTCAAAAAATTGTGGTTTCATTCTTACATGTAACTTTCTCAATCGCATTATTGATCCCTTACACTCTCGATGTTCAGTTATCAATTTCAACATCACTTCTTCAGATAAGCCTAAGCTTGCAACTCAATTTTTCAAGCGGGTTTGCGGTATACTTGATGCTGAAGGCGTGCCGTATAATCAAAAGGCTATTGCAGAACTTATCCAAAGCTATTTTCCTGATTGGCGTAGAGTACTTAACGAATTGCAACGCTATGCGGCGACTGGGAGTATTGATGAGGGCATTCTTCGAAACAAGGGATCTGAAACTCTTGAAGAACTTATTTCTCACTTAAAAAGTAAACGCTTTAACGATGTACGAAAGTGGGTAGGAGAACATTCTGATATTGATTCTGCCACTCTTTATCGGCAACTATATGATATTCTTCCAACAAAGCTTAATAGCTCTTCGTCAATTGCCGATTCTATTATCATATTAGCCGAATATGAGTATAAGGAAGCATTTGTAGCTAATCCAGAGATTAATCGAGTTGCAGCGCTTATAACACTCATGGCAGAACTTAACGATTGGAAATAGCATGAAATGGCTCAACTTCTTTACTGGTACGCGCGAGGAAATGCATGTTTGTTTGATATGTGCCAATAAGTTCTTACGGAAAGACTGTGTTGAAATTAAATACCGCTATGGTTCTGGTGAAGGACATATAGGTACTGCGTATATGTGCAGTGAATGCAGCAATACAAATATTGAAGACGAGGATCACGAAGATGTCGAATCCATTTGATTATGTGAATGAGATTCTTTTAACAAAAAAGAACTCGATGAGAGGAAGCGAAAACGATAGTTTAGCTGAAAGTGGATATAATCCGTGGCTTACTAACGCGTCTTTATCATATCACGATGATACACTTCTTGCTGCTAACCTGTTGAATCAAAACGCGCACCTTTCCAAAAGAGCTCAATATGAACTTCTTCTTTCTGTTGTTAGACCAAAGAAAAGACAATTTAAGAAGTGGGTAAAAAATACTTCAAACGAAGACTTAGACGCAGTTTGCGAAGTATACAAGTGTAATAAAACCATAGCAAAACAATATTTGTCTATTCTTTCTTCCGATCAAATTAGAATCTTAAAGGAATCGCTTATAACCGGAGGCAAAGAATAACATTGTAACCACCATATAATATAAATAATGTTGGACCCAATTGGAATTCTTGGAATTCTATAGGGTAAGGATTAGTTAATGACTAGTCTCAACAATATTAATTATCGCTGAATCAACGGCGAATAGAGGTGGAAATAATGAGTGCTGTAGATAATTTTGTAGAAGTAACACTACCATCACAAGACTCCTTTCTTAAAATAAAGGAAACTCTTACAAGAATTGGCGTAGCTTCAAAGAAAGACAAGACTCTATATCAGTCTTGTCACATTTTACATAAACAAGGCAAATATTACATTGTGCATTTCAAAGAGCTTTTCATATTAGATGGAAAGGCCCAAGAACTATCAGAAGAAGATAGAGCTCGGCGTAATACGATTGTTAATCTTCTTGAAGAGTGGAAATTGGTGAGTATAGTTATCCCTGAATCCACACAAAATGTAGTTGCTCCTTTATCACAAATAAAGATACTTTCTTATAAAGAAAAGGACGCATGGACTACGATTGCAAAATATAGCATCGGTAAAAGAAAATAGTTGACATAAACGGTGTTTTAGTATATAAATAAATTGGGATGCCAATAGTGGGTCCCATTTATTAGCTTGCTTAACGGAGGCACCATGCAAAATTTTTATGATACTATAGGGTTTGAGAAAATCTTTCAACGTATAAAAGAACTTGAAACTCAAACGACTAAAGCAATCGCATATCCACCATACAACATCAAACGCACAAGTGATAACACATATGTTATCGAAATTGCTATTGCTGGATTCAATAAAAGTGATATTGAAATCACTCTTGAAGATAGCACCTTAAAGGTAACTGGACGTGTCAGCAAAGATCAGGAAAACGAAAAAGACTTCATTTTTAAGGGTATTGCTGAACGACCATTTAATAGAGTGTTTACACTAGCCGATACAGTAGAAATCAAAAACGCTGAGCTTATAAACGGTATGCTTCGTATTTGGCTTGATGATTTTATACCGAAAAAGAAGACTAGAAAAGTCGAGATTAATGATCCAACTACCGGTAAACCATCAAGGGCTTACAAAGAAACTTCTGAACCAGAACCTGGTTCATATGGTTATCTTAGCGAATAAAAACTAATATATTGATAAACTAACTAGTGCAATTAGCGGTTATAGCTGCTAATTGCTTTAACATATTATAATGAGGTTTTATGGGAAGTTTTTATACATCAGTTTATCGATATGGAGGAAGTATACTACATCGCGGTTATACAGAAAACGGCACCAGAATACATGAAAGAGTAAAATTCTCACCAACCTTTTTTCTTAAAGCAAAAGGTGATTCGTGGGATGGTAAATGGAAAGCGCTAGACGATACTAAAGTAAATGCGATTAAGTTTGACTCTATTAATGAAGCTAAAGAATTCTTTGATTTATACAAAGACGTTGACAATTTCACAGTGTATGGGAATAATAACTATGCCACACAGTTCATTAACGATCGCTATCCAGGCGACATTAAAGCAAATCTAAATCACATTGCAGTTGGCAATCTTGATATTGAGGTTCAATCAAACGACGGATTCCCACATCCTGAAAAGGCGGAACATCCAGTCACAGCAATTACAGTAAAGAATAGCAAAAGTACGATATATCATTGTTGGGGCTTAAAGCCATATGATGCCAGCAAAGCTACTGGAATTCCAGAGGGATGTATGGTTCGTTACGTAAAATGTCAGAATGAATCAGAACTCTTAATGAAATTCCTAACATATTGGGAAGAACATTATCCCGATGTTATCACTGGATGGAATGCAAGACTATTCGACATTCCATATTTAGTGAATAGAATAGCTCGTGTTCTTGACGAAAACTGGGCAAAAAAGCTTTCTCCATGGAACGTTGTGAATTATCGTCAGATTAACGTCAAGGGTAAATCCCTCGACGCATATGAGATCTATGGTATTGAGCAACTAGATTATTTAGATTTATTCCAGAAATTTGGGTATGTATACGGAACCCAGGAATCATATTCACTCGATCATATTGCAAACGTGATTCTCGGTGAGAGAAAATTGTCGTACGAGGAGTATGGTTCTCTTCATGAGTTATACGAAAAAGATCATCAAAAATTCATTGATTATAATCTTAGGGACGTTGTTCTTGTAGATAAGCTGGAACAACAAACCGGTCTTCTTGCGCTTGCCCTAATCATTGCGTACAAAGGAGGCGTGAATTATCCTGATACCCTTGGCACTACTGCCATTTGGGATTCTATCATCTATCGGTATCTAAGCAAAAAGAATATCGTGGTGTCGCCATCAGCAAATAAGTTCCGGCCGGAATACCCAGGAGGTTATGTTAAGGATCCAGTTGTTGGTCGACATGAGTGGATTGCATCCTTTGACTTGAACTCTCTGTATCCTATGACAATTGTGCAATATAACATGTCACCAGAAACGATTGTCGATGAAACCGGTCCAGTTATGCCTCGTGATGTCGACTACTACCTAAATGGTATAGACCTGCCTCCAGAGGTTCACGAGATGAATGTAGCAGTGGCTGCGAACGGTGCTATGTTTCGAAAAGACAAACAAGGTGTAATTCCAGAGATCATCGAAAATTACTATGCTGAACGAAAAGCCATGAAAAGGGAAATGCTTTTAATAAAACAAAAGTATGAAAAAAAACCGAGTTCAGAACTCAAAAGAGAAATGAACCAACTAGATAATGGACAACAGGCTGTAAAGATTCTTTTGAATTCCTTGTATGGAGCGCTGGCAAACAAATATTTCAGACACTTTGACATTAGAATTGCTGAAGGTATTACTTTATCTGGTCAACTCGCAATTCGATGGGCAGAAAAGCACATGAATATCGCAATGAATAAAATCATGAATACATCGAATGTTGATTATGTTCTTTACATGGATACTGATTCATTATACGTGAATATGGCTCCTCTTGTTAAGAGTGTAAATCCCCAAGATCCAGTTGACTTTCTCGATAAGGCTTGTGCGAAAAAATTTGAAGGAGTTCTTGAGGATGCGTATTTAGAACTATTTAAGCAACAAAACGCTTTGAAAAACACAATGGCTATGAAAAGAGAATCAATCGCTGATGCTGGAATATGGACAGCGAAAAAAAGATATATCCTTAACGTTCATAACTCAGAAGGTGTTCAATATGCTGAGCCTGAACTGAAGGTAATGGGTATTGAAGCAGTAAAATCATCGACTCCAGCAATTGTACGCGGTAAGTTTAAAGAAGCCTATAAGATTATGCTATCTGGGAATGAAGAAAGTTTACAGAAATTTGTAAGTGAATTCTATGATAAGTTTAAAGGGCTTCCTCCAGAAGACGTTAGCTTTCCTCGAGGTGTAAGCGAAATTGATAAGTGGGAAGATAAAAATAGTCTTTTCAAAAAAGGCGTACCAATTCATGTAAGAGGAGCAATCATTTACAATAACGAAGTAAAAAAGTTACAACTTCGTGAAGATGAAATTAAGAATGGTAACAAGGTAAAGTTTTGCTATCTCAAGCTTCCCAATCATGCTGCAACTAACATTATTTCATTTCCGCGCTTTTTACCCAAAGAATTGAACTTGCATAAGTACATAGACTACGATATGCAATTTAACAAGACCTTTAGGGATCCCCTCAAGCTAGTATCTGATGCAATTGGTTGGCACCTTGAACATGTCAATACAATTGAGAGTTTCTTTGATTGACATAGAAAGCATTTAGAGATATAATATTACATAATCACAAATCGGAGAATTTCATTTAATGTCGCTAATAGAAAAATTGATCAAATCTTCAACAATCAAGCTCACATCGCCTTTGCTCGATTCTAAGGTATTTGGCAAGAAAGAATCAGTCCCAACACAAGTGCCGATGATAAACGTCGCTTTATCAGGTAGTGTTGATGGTGGGCTTCTTCCGGGTCTTACAATGCTAGCTGGCCCATCTAAACACTTCAAATCTGCGTTTGCTCTACTTATGGCCGGAGCATATCAGAAGAAGTATAAGGACGCGATTGTGTTATTTTACGATTCAGAGTTTGGTACGCCTCAAGCTTATTTTGAAGCATTTGATATTGACATGACTCGAGTAATTCACACGCCTATTACTAACGTTGAAGAACTTAAGTTTGATATTGTTAAGCAGCTTGAAGCGATTGAAAAGAAAGATAGAGTCATCATCATTTTAGACTCGATCGGTAACCTTGCTTCAAAGAAAGAAGTCGATGATGCTGCCGATGGTAAGTCTGTTGCAGACATGTCTCGTGCTAAACAAATCAAATCCCTGTTCCGCATTGTTACACCTCATCTGAATCTAAAAGATATACCAATGGTTGTAGTGAATCATATCTATATGGAACAGGGCTTGTATCCAAAGGCGATTGTGAGCGGTGGAACCGGGATTTATTTGTCGGCTGATAATATTTGGATCATCGGCCGGCAGCAAGAAAAAGAAGGTACCGAGATTAAGGGCTATCATTTTGTGATTAACATTGAAAAATCGCGCCATGTACGTGAAAAGTCAAAAATTCCAATTACTGTCACGTTCGATGGTGGTATCGCCAAATGGTCCGGACTCATGGACGTAGCAGAAGAAGGTGGATTCCTTCGTAAACCAAAGGTTGGTTGGTATGAGGCGGTGAATCCTGATACTGGAGAAGTGCTTTCAGATAAACTTCTTCGAGCAAAAGAAATTGCCGATAACGGTGATTTCTGGAAAATGCTGTTTGACAAAACCAATTTTGCAGGTTATATTAAAGATCGGTATACAGTATCGAATCGTTCTCTTCTCAATGACGATGAACCTCGAGCATATCAAGATGATGAGGAAGATGAAAGTATCGATTGAGTACTTTACAGATCGTAAGAGACACCTGGTGTGTATTCCTTATTCGATCGAAAATCTCCACAAAATGGCAGAAGATCTTAGCATTGGGCGACATTGGTTTCATAGAGGCTCTGGCCTAGATCATTATGACATTCCGAAGAAACGTATTGCTGAGATTGAAGCTAGGTGTGTAATTATTACATCTAAAGAAATTCTAGAAATTATTAGAGGGACGTATGATAGAGCAAACGATTCTAGCGGGGATGATTTATAACGAAAGTTACATACGTAAAGTATTACCATTTCTAAAAGACGAATATTTCGACGATCAAAACGATAAATTTGTTTATACAACAATTAAGTCCTATATTGATAAATATAATGGATTGCCTACAAAAACTGCTCTTCAAATTGCAATTAATGATGCAAATAATCTTAATGAAGAACGCTATGGGCAAATAATTGATCTTCTTGACAAAATAGAACACGATCCTAATACTGACATCAACTGGCTTGTTGATAAAACAGAAAAGTTTTGCCAAGACAAAGCAATTTATAATGCTGTAAGACAGTCTATTCTTATTCTTGATGACAAGGTAAA
>Ga0164293_10001285_pt1 | contig 20954 bp, 12 predicted proteins | sample GEODES118metaG_FD_111487 | JGI IMG/M metagenome (GOLD analysis project Ga0164293, IMG submission 111487) | Eutrophic lake water microbial communities from Lake Mendota, Wisconsin, USA - GEODES118 metaG | ecosystem: Environmental > Aquatic > Freshwater > Lake | place: USA: Lake Mendota...
TCCGTGGGTATGGCAAAGAAAATCCTGCTGGCCAACCCGTGCGGCAAGGTGGCGGATATGGCGTTCAATGCAGGATCAGTCGGCTTTATGGACGCTTGGACGGGGGCAATTGCTTACGCTTTTCAGATTTACTTCGATTTCAGCGCCTACTCGGACATGGCGATCGGCCTCGGCCTGATGCTGGGGTTTGTGTTCGCGAAAAACTTCGACTCTCCTTACAAATCGGCCTCTATCACGGAATTCTGGCGCCGCTGGCATATTTCCCTGTCCACATTTTTGCGCGACTACCTCTACATCCCGCTAGGGGGGAATCGCAAGGGCAACGCGCGCACTTACATCAACCTCATGCTCGTTATGCTTCTAGGCGGCCTGTGGCACGGTGCGTCGTGGAATTTCGTTGTTTGGGGTACTATTCACGGCGGCATGCTTGCTTTAGAGCGGGCGATGGGAAAAAACAGCTTCTACTCTCGCATGCCACATCCACTTCAAGTGGTCACGACATTTTTAATTGTGGTCTTTTCATGGGTTTTCTTCCGTGCCAGTGACCTGCCAACGGCTCTTTCGTATTGTGCCAGCATGCTCGGGATGGGGAATCCGCAGTCCGGAGCGGGTCTCATAGTCGGCATTATCCACCAGCCCTACTATCTGCTTAGCTTAGCCGTGGCGGCTGTCGTGGTTTGGTTCTGCCCGCAGACCTGGGATTGGAGTCGCACTATCACTTGGCCCAAAGTAGTCTGCGTGCTCGCGGTATTTCTGCTTAGCCTGCTGGTGATGACAACGCAGGCGTTCAACCCGTTTATTTATTTCATTTTTTAAGCCATGAGCCAATCCCATACACCCCTTCCGGATCGCGAGCAAATCGCCAATCTCGAGGTCGGACAAACAAACATTACTCACGGCATGTGCGTCGTCCTCACAGCGACCTTCCTAGCGGTAATCTGTGCTGTACCGATCGCCCAGCAGGGCAGGGAGTGGCTGACGGCGCGCGCCGAAGGCAAGTCAGAGTGGCCGCAGGCTTTCTCGATTTTTGCCGCCCTGCCCGCAGCGGCCAATGACTTCCTCGGGAACAGCGCGATGCCGCTCGTGGATCGCATCTTTTCAGCAAACGGAGTGCTCCTGCGCGCAGCCAGCCATTACGAGACAGAGCTCGAAGACCGCTCGTTCCTTGCGGAATACTTCATACCTCGCGTGCAGCAATTCACATCCCGCTGGCTCGGCCTCGGCAATGAACAGGTCTATCTCGGGCGGGAAGGGTGGCTCTACTACCGTCCCGGTGTGGACTATCTCACCGGGCCGGGATTTCTGAATCCCGCTTTTCAAAAACGCAGATCGCTGACTGGCGACGCCAGCGTGGGAGCCGCAGTGCAGCCGGATCCGGTAGCTGCCATCGTGGACTTTAAGAACCAGCTGGCGGAACGCAACATCCATTTCATCCTGATGCCGATCCCCGACAAGGCGATGATCGAGCCGGAGTTCCTCAGTCCCCGCTATACCGCCTCTGGAGGGGGGGCATTGCAGAATCCTTCCTACCCTGCTTTCCTCGCCGCGCTCAACAAAGAGGGAGTCGATGTCCTTGATGTAACCGATGCGCTCTGGCAGGACAAGCAAAGCACCGGCCAGCCACAGTATCTCAAGACGGACACCCACTGGACGCCCGAGGGCATGCAACGGGCGGCCTCCCTGCTGGCGGAGAAAATTCAAGGCCTAGAGGGAGTGGACCGCCGCGCGCCGCTTGACTTGGCCGCAACGGAAAAACTAGTGGAAGCTCAGGGAGATATCGCTGCCATGCTCAAGCTACCCCAAGGTAGCGACCTGTATCCCTCTCAAAAAGTCTTGATCCATCCCGTGCGCCGCGCGACGGACGGGCAACCTTGGACAGCCGATCCGTCGGCTTCCATCCTGCTCCTTGGGGATAGTTTCTCCAACATTTATTCACTCGAACCCTTGGGGTGGGGTGCCAGTGCCGGCCTCACCGAGCAGCTGAGTCTTGCCCTGCACCAGCCGGTGGATGCCCTACTTCGAAACGACGCTGGTGCTCATGCCACCCGCGAGCTCCTCGTCAAGGAGGCTTCCCAGGGTCGGGATCGCCTTGCTGGGAAAAAACTGGTTGTCTGGCAATTTGCCATGCGCGAACTCGCCGTCGGAGACTGGAAAATCCTCAAAATCCCTACCGTCGAGAATTCCAGACCACCTCAGGATCCGGCAAAAGAGGGAGGATTTTTCGTTCCTGCGAAAGGGGAAGTAATCGAGGTCGAGGGTACCGTCGCAGCCCGCTCCAGCACGCCTCGTCCAGGCACCGTGCCCTACAAGGACCAGATTTTCTCAGTCCACCTCACGGGGATTACAGGCGGAAACAAATCCGCCTCCGGCCAAGCCGTGGTCTATCTCTTCGGCATGAAGGACAACCAGCTCACGTCTGTCTCCGCATGGAAGGTCGGAGATCGCGTCAAGCTCAAATTGCGCCCGTGGGCTGATGTGGCCTCTGAATACGAAAGATTCAATCGAAGCGAACTCGATGATGCAGAACTCCAACTGGAAATCCCCACATGGGGAGAACTTCCCGCCAACTCAAAACCATGAAACGTCCCACTTCACTTGCCATCTTTGCCACCCTTCTCATCTGCGCTGCCACCGCAGCGGCTGCCGACAGCACCAAACTCTCGGAAATTGCTGCCGCTCGAAAATCTGAAACCCCTGTCGTTCGGGGCACGGGGGATTGGTTTTACCTTCCTGCTGAGCTGCGTCACCTCGCGGCGGGCGAGTTCTGGGGCGAACGGGCTGCCGGGGTAAGTCAAGCCACCCGTCCCGAGAACGCTGACCCCTTGCCGGCCATCCTCGATTTTCGCGACCAACTTAAGCAGCAGGGCGTGCGGCTGATTCTTGTGCCTGTTCCCGCCAAAGCGGTGGTCTATCCCGGCCCGCTGACCGGTGAGGGGTTGGAGGCCCGGGCCCGGTTGGACGATGTCCACCAGGCCTTCTTTGCCAAGTTACGCGGCGAGGGGGTCGAGGTACTCGATCTTCTGCCGGATTTCCTCGCTGCCGCCGCCGATGGTGGAGAGCCGATCTATTGCAAGACCGACTCGCATTGGGCGGGCCGCGGCACTACCATCGCCGCCCGGAAAATCGCCGCTGCACTCGACGGAGTGGAATGGCCCGAAGGTACTCCACGGGTCAAAACCGACGCCACGGAAACCAAAATCCAAATCCAGGGCGACCTTGCACGACTACTCAAAGAGGGAGCCCCCGGGCCGGAGTCGCTAAGCCTCCGCTTCGTGAACGACTCCGCCACCGGCAAGCCTCTGGAGCCTTCTCTCGAAAGTCCCCTCTTGCTCCTCGGAGACAGCCACAACCTTGTTTTTCACTCCGGCGACGACATGCTCGCGACGGGCGCAGGGTTGGCCGACCAACTTGCCCATGAGCTGGGCATGCCAGTGGACCTCATCGGTGTGCGCGGCTCCGGTGCCACGCCCGCCCGCGTCAATCTCATGCGCCGCAGCCGTGCCAATCCGGATTACCTCCCGGCAAAAAAAGCCGTTGTTTGGTGCTTCACCGTACGCGAATTCACCGAATCCACCGGTTGGAGCAAAGTCCCGCTCGGACAGCAAACTCCTCAGTAGGTTCATCGGTTCAGCAATGGCTTAAATTGCCAAGCTGAGCCTTGCATCCTTCCGTGGCGCGGATAGCCCAACGGGTTGGAGAGAGTTCGACTTCCAGCGGCAGAGGCATTTCTTCACGGGATGCGACGTGGCGTAGCACCATGTCCAGCCATGTGGGAGCGTGTGATTCCGGTTTCAGGGGGCCATGGTCGTGATCACCCACCACTAGGCGGGTCAGTTGACCGCCGTTGCGCGACTCGACCATTCCAAGGGTCCCCAAAATGCGCAGGGAATCATCACCCCAGACGCCTGTCCCTTTGGGGTTCAGATAGTTCGCCGAGAGGGACGCAATGCCCCCATTTTTCAAAACAGCCAAGATGGAGGCCGCCATGTGCGGGCCATTGGCATCCGTTGGCAGTCCCGATTTCGTGGCAAGTGTGTCCAGCGAGGTGATTGGAACTGAGGCGACATGCTCGACTAGGCGCAGAGCATGGATCATATTCTGGCCGATCAGGCCGCCGTCGATGTCTCTATCCGCCGGGCGCCCGGAGTGGTAGGGGTAGGATTTTTCGGCAATCACCTGGATCACGTCGCCGATAGTGCCAGCCAGGACGGTTTCTCTCATCACATTGTAGGGAAAGTCAAAAGCGGTCCCCGCCATTTCGTGGAAGCATCTGCCGGTGTCGGCTGAAGTATGTATGATGCGGTCAAGATCCTGCTCGGTCATGGCGCACGGTTTCTCTGCTAGAACATGTTTGCCGTGCCGCATGGCCTCTACCGCATGGTCTGCCTGATCCCGGCGCCGGGGCGAGCAAAGTGAGATCATGTCCAACTCATCGTCGGCGATCAGACTCGTGAAGGAGTCCAGAATGCGAATCCGGGATGTGTCCAGACGGAGATCTGCGAGCGTTTCGTCGGGCACGCCTGCCACGGCATCAATGCGGGCAAAAGGGTGATTTTCCAGAGCATGGAAAATCTGATGACCATTACTTCCGTAGAGACCGATGCGGATCATAGGGTGCTCGTGACGGTTTCGCTCCTTCCACTACGCTCGGCCCGGGTCATGCTTTCAAGGACTTCGATGCCATGAACGATTTCGAATTGTGGGATCGGATTGCATGCTGGATCGAGCAGGATCCGGTGCATCAAGGACCAAGCATAATGGCCGCTTGTGCCGGGGAAAGTCCATTCCTCTCTGGTGCATTGCTGTTCGCCTCTCACGCATGTCATGCGCAGCTCCGAAAAGCCGTCCGTTTTGCCATAGTCATAAAGGCCGGTGTTTCTCAAAATCGTGCCGCGTTCGTAGTGGAGCGTCATCGAATTGCCGTATTGCTGTCCATTTTCCACGCAGAAACTGGCGAAGATGCTGCCGATGGCGTGGTTTTCGAAAAGCAGGGAAAGCTGCGCGTTGTCAGGCGTCGGTCTGCCCGTGAAGATGCGGCTGGTCGTGACCTGCACCTCCACTACCCTGCCGAAGAGGGTGATGATATCGTTGATTAGATAGATGCCAAGCCGGGTCAGCGGGGCAGCGGGGCAACGCTGAGGATCATCCATCCAGCTGCCATCTGAGGTTTCGCGATAAGAAGCTGTGACTTCACCGCGGAAAGCGACCGGTCGGCCCAGCGCATGGGTGCTCTGCCATGCCTGGATTTGCCGGAGACAGGGGTGCGGTTCCGGAGCCGGGGAATTCATCAGAATTCTTCTGCCCAGTCGTGCGGCCTCCGCCAGGACATCGCGTGCAGCCAGGGCATCGGTTTCAAACGGCTTGGTGGTGATCACATCACGTCCGGCACGGATGATTTTCCGGATGAGTTCCGCCCTGCCCCCAGGACCGGTGAAGAGACCGATCACCGGGATGTCATCGCGCGTCAACAATGAGTCAAGATTGTCGTATGCCTGCAAGTTGCTGGCAGCGGCGATGGCGTTTGCCTTGTTGAGATCCATGTCGCAGACAGCTATAGGCTTGAAATAGCGTTTGTTGTCTTCCGCAGCCAGCCCGTTCAGGATATGACGGCCAAAATTCAGTCCTACGATGCCGATGGGAATGGCGTGGCTCATATCAGAGTATAGTGATAGGTTTGTCCGTTGGGTCTCGTTTTCATAAATACCATTCACGTCGCTGCATCTGGGTAGCTGCTGTGTCGGGGGGAGCAGAAAAGCCTCGCCTATGTCCCGTGCGGTAGAGTGCATTGTTTTCTTCATGCCGCAATCTTAGCCAGTCCACTTTTGCTAGCAACTTGCCTCCCTGATGGGATGGCTGGAAAATTTCATCACATCTGATATCAGTTCTGGTCTTGGTTCCTTATAGAGACGCTTTGTGGTGAAATCACGAACGCCGTGTATCCAAGCGTTCAAGCCGGCCGTCCAGAATATGGCAAACCCGGTCGCTGGCCGCCAACATTTTATCATCATGGGTGGAGCAAATAACGGTGACTCCTTTTTCACGGTTGAGTTCGCGGAGGAGATTGATGATTTCTTCGCCGGTGCGTGTGTCGAGGTTACCGGTTGGTTCGTCGGCGAGGATTACGGTGGGGGTGTTGGCGAGGGCGCGGGCGATTGCCACGCGTTGTTGCTGACCGCCTGAGAGTTCGAAAGGTTTATTTTGCAGGCGGTGGCCGAGACCGACCTTTTCAAGGATGGCGCTGGCGGCCTGCTCGGCCTCCTTCTCTTGCATTCCACGAAATGTCATGGGAAGCATAACGTTTTGCAGGGCACTCATGACCGGGATGAGATTGAAGGTCTGAAAGATGTAGCCGATGCGGTTGCATCGCACCCAGGCTTGACGACTTTCTGAAAGGTCAAACAAGGATTGGCCCTCGAAAAAAACGCGGCCTTCTGTGGGAACATCCAATGCACCTATCTGATTGAAGAACGTGGATTTGCCTGATCCTGACGGGCCCATGATGGACAAAAACTCACCCCGGTGGATATCAAGGCTAATTCCTTTGAGCGCCCAGACCTCTTCATCTCCAAGGCGGTAAAGTTTTTTGACGTTGTCGGTGCGAATGATGAGATCGGTGCTCATGGGGCTGGTTTCGGGAGTGAGTCAGTGCGGAGCACGATGAGGTGGCGTAGCATGAGCATCTTGGTGAAAACGACAACTGCTGCGCGGCTTTCTTCAAGGCTCAGGTCGAACTCGCGGGCCATATGTCCAGCTACTGTAAGAAGGTTGCGGCGTCCGTCGATTTGTTTCCAAAACCAGGAGCCCCGCTGGTCGAGGTCTACTCGCGCCCAGTAGCCTCCAGGAAGCCAGCTTGGGAACCACTTCGGGGGCGGCACTCTGCGCCGTAAGTGGATCAGACCTGTTTTGTCTGGCATTGTCTCCGTGGAGGGTTCCGTCTCAGGAACCGCAAGCAGGGCGCTGTCCAGTAGGTCCGGTGCTGGTCTAGTGGAATTCATCGCTGGAAAAATCGATTTCGCCCGGGCGGGCAACTTTCTGGATGCGTCCATCGTTGATCCACATGATCCGGTCTGAGCGCTTGAGCATTTTAAGGTCATGTGTGGCTGAAATGATTGTCACGCCAAGGTCATTGCGCAGTCGTGCCAACAACTCGATCATTTCTCCGCCGGTTCTCTGGTCAAGGTTAGCGGTCGGCTCGTCGGCAAGGATGATGTCTGGACGGTTGGCAAGAGCCCGGGCGATGGCGACGCGTTGTTGTTGCCCTCCCGATAATTCGGAGGGTTTGTGCAGAATGCGCTCGCCGAGGCCGACCAGCTTGAGCAGCTCCACGCCCCGCTCTCGTCCGGCTTCAGCATCCATGCCTGCGAAACTCATCGGCAATGTAACGTTCTCAAGGCATGTCATGGTGGCGATGAGATTGTAGGTTTGAAAAATATATCCGATCTTGCGACAACGAAACCAAGCTAGTTCATCGAAGTCGAGCTGGGCAACATCTACCTGATCGATGTAAACCTTTCCGCTGCTGGGCTTGCTGAGGGCCCCGATCATGTTGAATAGCGTAGATTTACCTGAGCCTGACGGACCCATGATGGAAAGGTACTCGCCGCGATAGATTTCCAGCGTCGCCCCGCGCAGGGCATGGGTCTCCACAGTACCCATACGGTAGATTTTTTTTACCTCAACGGCCCGGATGACACAACTGCCGGAGTCATCTCCGGACCGGATTTTCAGGGCATCGAGGCGGGCAGTAGTGACGGGCATATGTGAAAATCAGATATTGGTGCGCAGGGCGGTGGCGGGAACCATGCGTGATGCGACTCCAGCTGGATAAATGGCGGCAAGGATGGAAGCGATGATGCCGGATGCCAAGCAAATGAGCATGGCTCCCAACAGGGGCAGTATTGGCAGGGAACCGAAGACAAGTCCCCAACCGTAGCCGAGTGCGTAAAGGATAGCCGCGAAGAGTAGTCCGAAGAGACTGCCTGCCACCCCGCCAACCAAACCGATGAGCGCCGACTCCAGAAAGAAAACACGGCGGATAAACGATGAAAGCGCGCCTAGGCATTTCATGGTGCCGATTTCGCGGAAACGCTCGGTCACCGACATGAGCAGAGCGTTGCTAATGCTGATAATGGTGACCAGAGCGGCAATACAAAGGATCCAAGTTGTACGAACTCTTTCCTGGGCGGCTTTCTGTGCTTCGCGCTGGAGGTCTTCTTCGGACGGCGGTCGGCGCAACAGTACACCTTTAGCTGAGGGATCAGAGACTGGGTTGCGGGTGAAAAGCGCCACCGGTTGGCGGAGATGAGGGGAAATGCTTTCCCATACATCCGAGGGCAAAGTACCTCCTAGCACGACGATCAGGGACGGACGATCGTCGACGCCGGTTGGAGCGAAGTCTTTTACCTCGAGGGGGCGCGCTGCTCCCGGGCGAAAGATTTCTTGCAGGAATCGCTTTTCGATGTCATCCGGTTCCGCCCCCCGCCAGATCACCAGTGTGCGACCGGCAAGATTGCCCGATTCGGCGAGCAAAAAGCCAACCATGGCTGCGGTTTGTTGACGGGCCTGGATTTCGCCCATCACTCGGCTGCGAAGCAAACTGGAGGACAGGATCGACATGAGGAAGGCTACGCCGAGTACCACGCCGAGGAGTGTGACCACGGAACGGCCGAGGCGTATACGGATCCCCTGCACGACGATGCCCCAAGCCACTCGGAGTGGCAACCGGACCTGATCTTGAATAGTGCTGTGGTTGGACGACATGTTCTAAAATGGAGTACCCGACACGGCCTGTTGGATGAGGCGAATGGCGATGGTGGCCATGGCAATCAGCCCCACCCCGGTGAAATAACCGGCGAGGATGGTCGGCGCCATGCGCAGGAAATTTTGCGGGCCGAATTTCTTCTGGAAATAAAAACGACCGAGCATCGCACCAACGATCTCCAGAACCATGACATGCGGCAGGTCGCCAAATCCGCGTACTAGCCCGTAAACCAACATAACCGGCAGTCCGAAGATACTCAGAACGGCAAATAGAACCACTGAGACGCCAAACCCTGTGGCGATGATCTCGGGGTGGATTGCCTGCATGAATTCGCTGTCTAGAATACTATGGGTTGCTGGATCTTGGCCGGGCGGGACGAAGGTTGAGGAGTATAGAAGAGTTTGGTTCTTTGCGAGGAGTTCCCAGCGCAGGGCGGCATTTGGAAAGACCTCCGAGGGCACGGGGCCGGATTTCCATATGAAGGCCCAGAACATCAGCGAGAGAAGCAGCAAGACCGGGAGAACAATCAGCTCGGCTTTGAGCAACGACCAGAACTTCACTCCGGTCAACTCATTAACCCGGAATGATTGGGCAAGGTGGCCGTAGTTCTCGATCGGCACTGGTGCAAGCCAGATGTCGACTCCTTTGGCCCCAGACAAGATGAAGGCGCCCTCGCGCACGAATGGGATTTCCACCGTCTGTCCCGCGATGCCAAGCAGGCGGGCATTCACGTACGAGATGAATGGCGAATACACAAAGCTGAACACGAACAAAAACAACAGCGGAAACGCGGGCACCAAAAGATGCACAACATAAATCATGGCCAGTGCTGCGACCACATAGCCTGCCAGTGCCAGCCAAAGCGAATAATCACCGCGTCCTGGCGGAGTAGCCCAGACATCGTGACCCGGCTCCCGTGCGTTTTTCGCGGCCTTGGCCTCTTTTAGGCGGGCGCGCAAGCTGCGGATGGTCGAGAAGATGGAGATCGCGGCGATGCCGACACCCGTGCCGATGCCGAAGCTCATCCAAAAGTCGATGTTGTTGGAGAACGTGGTGTTGACGGTATCCATCCCGGGCTGCCAGCGGCTGAGAATGCCCGAAGACTGCAAAAACGGGTTGGCGACAATGGTGACGAGAATGGCGAGGAACGTCCCCACCACAGCCCAGAACGGAAGCACAAGGCCTAGAATGAACACGCCGAGATCCATGGTCACACCAGTGGGCGTGGCCGGGAGCACCCCCTCCGTCATGATGGTGGTGTCGAGGAAAGGCTGCGGAATCAGAAATACCGGCTTTTCCAGGAAGAGACCGGTGATTGTAGGAATGCCCACTTGCAGGAATCCGTAGATTAAACCAATGGATACGCCGATAGTAAAAATCCGCCAGCGGGTCAGTTTGGGTTTGAGCGGTTCGGAAGAGGCGGCCGCTTCCGCTTCTTTTTTTTCTTCCTTGTCTTCTTCAGCCAATGCCATCGCTCCTTGGGCAGCGATGGGGGCGAGTGGGAAGGCCAGGCGTTCGACGTCGGAGGTCAAACGGAAGAGAAAATAACCCAAGGTGTATTTCTTTATTAACCCGATGATGGCAATGAAGGCGATAAGTGCAATGGGAATGAGAAAATCTTGGTGAAGCAGATTGCGCTCGAGCAGGGCGGCGCTCTCTGGCGGAGGAACGAACCATGAGGGGAAGGCCCTGCTCATGCCAGAATCCCGGATAACTTCACTGCCAACCAGATAAGAGCGGAAAACAAGTGGCGCCATGGGGCCGCCGGGGAAAAGCATCGACCCTCCGATCATCACGTTGGCTGCATGATAGAGAACAACCAGGTTTTGCTTGCTCAGCGGCTTCATCGCTCTGCGCGCAATTTCGCCGAAGAGGATGAGCGTGACCCAGGTGCCGGCCGAGGTCATGTCGCCGCCGGTCATCAGGCCCAGGTAGATCGCGCCGGGCATCATGATCAGGCCGCAGAAAAAAATTCCGATGATAGTGGTCCAGCCTACGCCGTCCTTGAATTCCGTCGGGGTTTCCAGAAGCGTGCGGTAACGCTCCAGTTCCGCATCCTGCTTGGCCTGTCTGGCGTTTTTCTTGCCGAACTTAAACATGCTGCTCCTTTCGATTTTCCGCAGCCGCCGCAAACAGCGCGAGCGCCTCGGCGTGGAATTCCGCCTTCTGGGCGGGAGTCACAGCGCGCCAGTGCAGAAATTGTCGGCGCACTTGCTCCATGAGTGAACGGTTGAGACGCACCCAGGATTCCTTGGTGCCGGATAGACGATTGATTTCAATCCCGGCGATAAACTCTTCCGTCTCGCGATCGTGAGGCAGAGCAATGACGAGTTCCTGCGATACGCCCAGGTCGTAGGGTTTGAGCCAGATAGTGGCGTGAATGCGCGGCTCGGGGTCGTCTTCTGAGCCGGCCAAGTCGAGATGCGGCGGCCCTGCGCGGAAGAGCCCTGAGCCCCCCTCGCCGTGGTCGAGCAAAAAGCGATGGAAAAACGCCAGCACGGCGATCCGATCGTAGGGCGAAAAGGTGAAGGGCAGGTAGAAGGAGAAGCGGTCGTTTTCTGGTTCTGGGAGGGACCAGCCGGATTCTTCGCTCGGCGCAGCGATTTGCATGGCCGTGCGGGCGGGGAAAAGTGTGGATATGAATACTGCAGCAATGACCGCTAGGGAGGCAAAAATTGTGTTCACCCCTGCAAATGTCATATTTAGACCGCCTGTCCAATCCATGGCCGTAAGGAAAAAGCCTGTGCTCTGCGCGAGAAGGTAACCGAGTACCGCTCCCACCACGGAGTAAACGAAGGCCTCGGCGAAAAACATGAAGAAGACATAGCGCGGAGCGACCCCGACGGCGTTGTAGACATAGATTTCATCGCGTCTTTCATAGACCGAGCCTTTCATCGTATTGAGCACGGTCAGCGCGGCGATGACCAGCGGCATGACCAGATCGGGCAAACCTTGCAGGCTGCCAGAGCGTGCGCGTGTGCCCTGTGAAGCAACGCCATCCAAGCCGAAGAACATGGTCGCGCCGGTCTGCTCGAGATATTGCATGATCGCTGCCCTGGCCTCGCGGAAAGGCAGACCGTCCATACCGATAGCGATATTGGGAATGCGGAACACACCTTCGTTGATCTTGAAACCCAACTCACCATACGCAAGAATCGCTACATCTGAAGCGGGAACACGTGGGTCATTCGGATCGGCCAGCGGCGCTCCCTGCTGGTCGGTCCGCACGTTGGGAATGGCACTCACATCCGGTGGGAGGAGGCTTTGCCCGTTGAGGTCGCGCAAGCGGTCCAGCGCCTCGGAATCAAATATCCCTGCGACCCGGAAACGCGCACCGTTGAGGATCACCGGCACCCCACCTCCTTGATCGACCTGTCGCGCATCGATACCCAAGTCGTTGGCGATGCGGTCGGAAATAATCACCGGGCGGTCTCCGGAGATGGAGGCTTGGTCGAACCAAAACGGCTTGGTCAGAAGCGGAATGCGCCCACGCATCGGTTCTTTTGCTCCGAATTGCAGCAGGGAGGACAAAGTGGTGCTCCGGCTGTTCCCATCACCGTCGGCACGCATTTCCAAGGCGGGCGTGCGAATTTCCCGGCTCCATTTGTTGAGCACCCCCGTGTAATAGCCGCGCGGCTCGACCGGGAAGTTGCGCCCGAAGCGCATGGTCAGGGCGAAAACTTCCGAGGCGCTGATGTATTGCCCGCGATCATTTTGGATGAGGAGACCCTGGTAAGGCGCCGGGCCCACGGGATTGACCGACTCGACCACCTCGTGCCTGACCGATGTGAAGGCGATCATGGCAAAGGTGATGAGAACGAGTGTACCGCAGGTCAGGCCGGTGCGCACTTTCCGCCGGTGCATGTTGTTGAGGCCGAGCAAAAACGCGGTCGCGACGATGCCCATGGTGTTGACACTCGCTCCAGCGGCCTTGCCCCGCAGCGCTTCGAGCGCAGCCATATTTTCCCGGAACTTGCCGGCGAAAATCACCGTGACGCCTCCGGCGATGAGTAGGATGACGAACCCGAGCAAGATCATGAAGGCTGAGCGGATCATGTCGAAGGCTGGGTGCATCAGTCGCAGCAACCCGAAGACAACGAGAAAGATGAGCGCCTGTGCGGCGAGTTGCTTGCGAATGTCGGCGAATCCGAAGAGCAGCCGCTCCATGAAGAATACGAATGGCACCAACAACCCAAGATACCAAATAATGCTCACCACTGCGCCGTTGATGTTGGCGCGCAGGATGGGGTGAACGATGGCGGAATAAGCAGCGGATTCACGCGCTTTGAGCACGGATTGCCAGAGAGGAATGCCTGGGGCCTCGGCTTCCCCGAGCAATTCGGCGCTGCGTTTGATAAAGGCTTCCGTTCCGGGATCGAGCAGATTTCTTCCGGCTTGAAGGTCGGCACGGGTTTCGTTCAAGCGCAGCATCGACTGAGCCATTGGCAACGCGATCCCCGAAAAAAGAGGCTGGTCGGCCACGAGATAGCCCTCGCCTGAAATTTCCCCGGCATTCATGCTGGAATCCGGCGCCGCCGGCCCGAGCAGAAATCCCCGCACTGTCTGCACTAGCGGGTTGTCGGGTAATCCGGCGCGTAGGACCCCGTAAAAATGCAGATCTGGCGGGGCGAAGACAGTGCTCGTGTTGCCGTCGATGAAGAAGTTGGAGTTAAGTAAGGGGCTGAGGCCTTCGCGGGAGATCAACCCGGCAGCAGCAAAGGGCTGTAGCGTATGCGGGTTGGTCAGGTCGAGAAAGGACACCGGATCTGCACGAAATACCACTAGATTCAAATTCGAGAAATCTTTGCGGGAAAGCGGGAGTTTTTCTGATTTGAAGATCTTGCTGCCGGTGGCGTCCTTGACCCATTGCGCCGTGCCATCCCCACCGAACCAAAACGCTTGCGGGCTGTAGGAGTCCATGCCGCGAAAGATGAAATCGGATGAGGTTTCTTCCAATGCATAGCGTCCGTAAATGTCGGTAAAAATCAGCGGGTAGCGGAAGTAGCCCGGAAGACTTTGCCAAGTGCTATTGTTAATGGGGGCTCCCACGAGGGCGTTCTCCACAGGGAAGTTGGGAATGACGGACTGGCCGACACCGGAGGCCAGCACCGAGCCGCTGAAATCCGAGAGGTCGGGATGATCCGGTGGCCGGATCGGCATGGCTCCGTGGGCAATGGCAAGGCCCACCTGCCCGAGCAAAGCGAGTGGTTTATCCAGTCCGTTCATTTCAGGTAGACTCGGGCTCGGTGTAGGAATAGCCAGCGATTGGTAAGCCTCCAGACGCCCGGTATTCACCATCATGTAGGCCGGATGCGTGTAGCGGTTCCAAAATTTGACCGTTGAGGGCACCGATCCGACTTCTGCCTTTTGCCGATCTTTCAACGCCTGGCGAATGGGGGCGACTTGCAAAGATTTCTCTAAGCCTGACTCGGCCTGTACATCTTGAACCACCCTGGAAAGCAGTGGCTCTTGGCGGCCAGCCGCCATTGCGCCCGAGGCTGGATCCGGATCCCATTGTATGAAGGCCACCTCGCTTTTGCTATTGGGTTTCACCGACGGCAACAGGCGCGGATTCAACACGAACAATGCGTCGTAGCCACCCGCCGCCTCACGAATGGTGGCGTCGGTCGTCGCCCTGGCAAGGGCGAATGCATGGTGCCGCCGCAATGCCTCGATCCGGTCGAGGAGGAGCTTCTGGATGGTGCCCTGCGCCACGATCCGATGCGAGCGTTGCACCAGACGCTCAAGATTGACCGAAGAAGCTCCTTTGAAAAAATTGAACTCCGCGAGATCTTTTTTGAAGCGCTGCTGCTCCGCGCCGTCGGCGGGAGCATTGCTCGAACGATCAAGCGGTAGCTTGCCTTGCAGGAGGTTTTCACCTTGCTCGAAAACTGCACTCTGCAGGACCAGGCGAACTTGGTTGTCGAAGAACTCTCGCTGTTCGGGGGAAAGCGACGCCTTCCAGTTGCGCAGTCTGGCCGTGTCGGAAAAAATTATTCCCTCATGCAAAACCGGAGTCCAATCTGCCAGCCAGCCGAGAATTTCTTCGTTGGCTTTTTTCTCTGCGGCGAAGACTTCCGGATCTCTGGTGCGCTTCATCCCGATGGCCCGGATTAATTCGGCCTCGCCAATGCCGCCCATGAGTTGCGAGCCGTCGAAAACCACGAGCACATCGCGTTGGAGCGTCGCACGCGAGTATGCGAGGCCCTTGGCTGCCGCCAGCACGGTGGCCGGTGAAACCGCCTGCAAGGGTTCGTTCGCCAGAGTAGGTAGAATGCCGTAGGTGTCATAGGCTGCCGTCAGCACCAGCGCCTCGCGACTTCCCCCCGGGGCGGGGAGCCGGGCCAGCAGCGTCACATTTTCTACCGGATGGTAGCGCTGCCGTACATGAATGGTTACCTCCTGCCCGACCAGATCAAGGAGAGGGCCGGTGGCGTAGACGCGGAGGAAGTTGACCGGCAACGCGGAAACCATCGTGTTGTTGCGCGCCAGCGCCGACCAGTCCATGACAAAACCCTGTGGCGCGGCCAGCATGATCCCCTCCAAGCCGAGCTGGGCATAGCGCACCCAGTCGAGTCCGTACGCCTGCGGGATCGCGCTCAGATCCACCACCCCGATACCACCTTGAAAAGAGGAAGCCTCATTGAGCGTGGCGTCATTCAGGAGAATCAATCTTCCTGTCAGCCCGCCCGGGGGCGTGGCGATGGGTTGGAAATGATTCGGTCCGAAGGGATGCAGTTCAATTCCTCCGGCTGGTGCGCCGTTGAGCAGGATCTCGCTTTTCTCCAGTACCGGAGCCGCGACCAGGTTGCGCCGCTCGATCACCTCGTAGCCAGACGTTTCGAGCTCGCGCCGCAAGAAGGAGGCTGCGGCGGCATGGCCGGGAGAGCCCAGCGCCCGGCTTCCATCGGCCCCTAGCTGGCCAACGATGTCACCAATTTTTGCGGGGGCCACTGCTTCCAGCATCGCACTGGCATCGAACTCCACTTCCGCCGGACGGCCTTGCGGCTGCACAGGCGGGGTAATGAGCAGGACGACTCCGAGCACACCGAGCGAAAGAGCCAGCAGCAATGCCAAAATACTGGGGATTCCGGCGGGTGCGAGCGGCTGAGTTTGCTGATTTTTGCTCATGGAAGCCCTCCGTAAATCAACTCCACCCCTCGGGATCGCAGAAACGTTCCGACGGAAAACCATAGAACCCAACTTCCACAAGCGCCCAAAAACACGCCGATGAAGAACGGTTGCAGCTTAGTCCGGACGGCGAGGCCTCCGCCGAAACGCACAAAAAGGAAACGCAACAGCCATGCCAGCAGCAGGCTGCCCCAGATCATCTGGCTAAAAGACGAGGGCCCCAGAATAAACCCGATCGGGTGCATCCAAAATCCGGCGAAAAGCTGTCTTAGTACCGCCAGAATCGCCGTGACGCCGCCGCCAAACAGGTAGGCCCAATGCGAAGGATTCCACCCGCCGACGCCCGGCGCGGCTTCGGGTGACGCGGCGGCCAGCGCCGCATTGAAATCCGAGAAATACCAGACCTTCGAGCCGAAGGCCCAGTTGTAGCGCATGCTTTCTCCGCCCGCGCTGTAAGCGTGTCCCAGAAAGACCCAGCCGCCGACCAGCAATCCACCCACAACTCCCAAGGCCATCATACCCAGCAAATCCCTTGATCGGATGCGGTAGTGCCTGCCGAGTTCCAGCATTTCCAACTGGGCGCCGGGAATGAGGAAAAATACCGCCATGGAGAAAATGAAGCTTGCCAGAAAGGTTAGCAGCACGACCTCAGCCCCGAAAAACGGAATGCCCCCGAGCAGCATCAGCACCAAGGCGACATTGGCAGGGGTAAAATTACCATAAGGCACCCCGGCCTCCGCCCGGAATTTGGCAGCCACCAGCGCCACCAAAAGCAGGAAGCCAATCAGGATCAGCATGCCGGTTAAAGAAACTCCCACCCACGAGGCCCACACCAAGGAGCCCAGGAGCACGGCCACAAGTAGCAGGTAAGCTGTGCGATAACTGATAACTTCCCGCTTTCCCAATGGAGTCAGCGTGGGGCGCAGCGCTTCTTTGAGGGTTTGTCTGATATGCTTGTGTGCCAGCAGCAAAACCAAAACACCGTAAACGAAAAAGGCCGCAGCCTGCTGTTGCGGTCCGTAAGGATACCCCGGCAAGGCATTCAGCCCGGTGAGAGAGCCCAACCAAGTCAAGACCCGGAAGGCAAAGAACCCGGCGATCAGGCTCATCAGCACGTTGAGTTCCACAAAGACGGCCACCGCAACGAAGATCGCCACCACCTCGAAAAACACCCCTCCCCAAAATCCACCCCAGGCCGGGCCGAAGTACGGCGACAGATCAATGCGAATTGCTGTGTCGGGTATGGCTGGATTGTAAAAGTGCAACCCCTTGAGCAATCCCCACGTCAACCCAAGGATGACTCCCCCCCACATGACTCGATTTCGCCAAACCGCCCCCGCCGCGCCGGGATTTCCAGGTTCCCCGATCAGTGCCGCCGGGATCCGCGCCAACGGAAGCGGGTATTTTTCTCCATCCACCCACTGCCGACGCATGATGACGTTGATGGCCAAGGCCCCCAGCAACAACAGTCCGATGAAGCTTCCCCATGCCGCCAATGGGACCGCCCAATCGGAAAGCGGAATGCCCCCGGTGAGCAGGAATCCAAGGCCTTGAGCGCTCCAAAGACTCTCCGGCCGCCGCACCAAGCCCGCCCGGTCTTCTGCCGGCAGCGCATCGTAAATGTCCGCCGGCGCTTGCTCCATCCCGCTGTAAGCAAACTCCAGCGCCGAAACGTTCACCAAGCAGGGATTTCGGATTTCCAACTGCCCTTTCCCCTGCAATCCGATTTGGAGGACAGCCGAATCCCCCTCTTCCAGTTTGGCAAAAGTCACCCTATACGCCCCCTGCGGAAAAAAGCCTTCGCGCCCCGGCCCGCTCCGACTTACGGTCTGACGCGAGCGGAAAACCTCCTGCGAGCTGCCATCCGGACGCACGAGCCGCACGTAATAAAAAGCATCCGCATCCAAACTTGCCACCCGCGTTTCCAACGACAGCAAATAGGGTTCACCCGGCACCAATCCGCTCCCGCTTTTACCAGTCACGGGCAGGGCAAATTCACGCACCGTCACACCGCTCGCGGGATCCAGCGCCAAGATCTCATCCGCAGCGGTGGCAAAGAGATTCGGTCCATGCGGCCAAAGTCGGTCACTCAAAAACTGCAACTTTGCAAAATCACCCGTTCGTGGAATCGTGGCCGTGATGGTCAAAACCCGGTGCCAGAACCCCTGTGTCATCAACGGCGCCGCCAGCATCAAAACATAAAAAACACACAGCAACTCAGCACGGGTCAAAAGGCGCCGCCCGCAGCAAATCGCCAGCAACGCTCCCGCCCCTAACAGTACCAGAAAATAACTCACCCCCGGCAGTGCCAGTCCATACTCCCCGGAGGAGGAATTCATTCCCAGCCACACGGTCGACCACTGAATCGCCAGTGCCATCAGGAGCAATCCCAATATGGACGCCACCACCGAGCGCATTGTCATGGCCGGACGAAAATCATTTATCGTATCGGTGGTGTGAGAGGTAGGATCGTTTAACGACGAGGGCATGGAAGGGGGGAATCAAAAACATTTTGCCTCAACAAGCGCAACTGCAAACTATAGATTTCTCTTTTTCAAACGCAAAAAACCGTCAAAATCTCACGCCTCATGTCTGGAATCCCTGATTTCGCTTCAAAAAAGGCAGGGCGGACTTGTACGTCAGATGAACATGACAAGGTGACTCTCAATTAAGCCTAAATGGGAAAATGGGGAATGAACTACGGGTGCTATGGAATGCACGGATGCAGCATGCGACGCAATATCGCACGCAAACATGCTTCCGCTTCTGGAGCGAAGGAATCCGTTCTCGTCAGCCATTGGTAATCCGTACTTGTACTTCAAATATCACGGTGAAATATGAACAAAATCTACCCATTCATCTCCGGCTTAACCTGACGGTTGTCGTTCCGACTCGGTTTTTAGGCTCAGTGCAATCGTCGCGTTCTCTTGTGTTCGAAGCATAGCGAGGGTCTAGCCATTCTGTGCCTTGTAACGGCGGGCACTGGGATCTCAAGTCCCGGTCTGGCAGCGTCTGTGTATGGGAATCGGCGCTTCCAGCCTCAAGCTCCGGCCTGCTGCCAGAGATGGCCGAAAGAGTTGTTCTCTCATTAACCGCCTAAGCCATGCTTGCTGGGTGTGATCGGTTCACCAACCACTTCCCGATCGGTGGCTTCTTTGCAACTGAATTGTTGAGCTCAAGACCAGATATCATCCTCGGGTCGCCGAAATCCTTGAGCGATCAACCCTGTGCTACCTGGAAGCCGGGTTGACAAAGGATACAGCAGATTGAATGATTATCCCCGATATGTCTTTAGATAGACGTGCGATAGTAGCTTCAGCCGTGATCAGCACGGCAGCAGGTTTTGGACTTAGTCGCTGGATTATCCAACCTGCCATCGCGCCCAGCAAAGAGATGTCATCCCTGGAATCTCCACTTGTTTCGATAACTTCTCCCGCGAACTCCTCGACATCAACTCATGAGACCATCCCCTCTGTAAATTCAACAACATTCACAGCACTAAGGAAATATACCGGAAGGACGACGATCTCGATCGACGGTGTCAAAATAGACTTTGACGAACAGAACCCCGAGGTGGCGATCGCGAAGATCCAGTCCCTTCCCGACCAGCAACTCCAGCGCTCTCTGATCAGGGCGACCTTTTCAGCATGGGCGAAGACTGACTTCGACGCCGCCTTGAGAGGCGCTGTCGGCCTCCAAAACCTCCTCAACCGCTCGGAAGCCCTTGAGGCCCTTACAATGGTTCAGGTAGAGACGGATCAGATTGACAACCAAGCGCTCTTCGCAGCGATTGTGGATAATATGCCCTCTGGCGAATCATATAGGCGTGCCATCACTCGGCTTTTTTCCTCATGGGCGGATCAAGACCCCGCCGCCGCTGCCCAAGCCGTTATGGAACTCCCCCCCAGCGCTGTCTTTGCTAATGCCGCAGCGGCCATTGCGGGTGGATGGGCATCGTTACAGGGAAACCGCTCAGAGCCACTCCAATGGGCCATGTCACTCCCCCAAGGCGAGGCACGCAACGCCAGTCTTGCCAACATCATGGACGCCTGGGCCGCAGATGACCCGGCCGCCGCAGGCAACTACGCCATACAGTTCAAACAAAACTTAACCCTCGATGCCATAAAGAGTATTGCTGAGCAATGGAGCCGATCGGAACCCCGGCAAGCCCTCGCATGGGTCAACCGGGTGCCCTGGCAAGAGCAGCAGAATCGCACAAACACTTTGGCAGGTATCATGCAGACGTGGGCTCAAAGCGACCCCGTCGCCGCAGCCAATGAAGCGCTCCGCCTGCCGGTTGGCGACTCCCAAGCGGCCATCGGCCCCGTGGTAGGCTCTTGGGCCTCGACAGATACCGACGCTGCCGCCGCCTGGGTCAATCAACTCTCGGCCGGATCTGCCAAGGATGGCGCTCTCGCGGCCGTGGCCTTGAAAATTGCTCAAGAGGACCCTGCCACAGCCATGAACTGGGCAGCAGCCATTGGTGAGCAAGGTCTGCGGCAGAAGAACATTGCAATCCTTGCACGAGATTGGTTGCGCCAAGACAAAGTTGCTGCCACAGCGTGGATTTCCTCGGCTCCCATTCCCGAGAAAACACGCAAAACGCTTCTCGGGCGCTGAGCCCGCGCCCAAGACCAGACAATATCCCGAGCCAGCCAAGATTCTCGAGCGATCGTCCTTGCGGTATTCAGGAGCGGACTTGACAAGGGGAACATCACCTTTGACGGTGATCCAGCTTTATGACTCGAAATATCCGCGCGATAACAATTATCGCCTTGATCGGCTCAATAACATTTTTTGCATTCAGTCTCTGGATTACCCAACCAGCCAGTGCACCCGATCAAGAGAAGTCAAGCTCGCCATCGCCCCTCGTGCCGGCAAAGTCGCGCACGGATTCTCCGAGTTCGCCCAACGAGTTGACCCCCTCCGTAAAATCATCCGCCCTTGGCGCGCCAAGTAATCCGTCTGCACTCAGGACGCTCTCGAGCACCGGCGTCGAGATAGAGTTCGACGAAAATAATCCCGAGGCAGCCATGGAGCAGATCCGGTCGCTTGCTGATAA
>Ga0164293_10001288_pt1 | contig 20871 bp, 17 predicted proteins | sample GEODES118metaG_FD_111487 | JGI IMG/M metagenome (GOLD analysis project Ga0164293, IMG submission 111487) | Eutrophic lake water microbial communities from Lake Mendota, Wisconsin, USA - GEODES118 metaG | ecosystem: Environmental > Aquatic > Freshwater > Lake | place: USA: Lake Mendota...
GCAATGCGCGAAGGCACACTTCATTTGCATCGATCTATGTGTATCCCCTGATTGATGATACCATTGCCATTGAAGTCAATCCGGCGGATGTGGAGTGGGCATTCTTCCGAAGCGGTGGTTCAGGCGGTCAAAACGTAAACAAAGTGGAAACGGCGGTAAGGCTTACCCATAAGCCTTCGGGTATCATCGTGGAATGTCAACAGGCCAGAACACAGGGTGAGAACCGGGAGAAAGCCATGACCATGTTGAAGAGCCGTTTGTACGAGGAAGAAATGCGCAAACGCGAAGCCATTAAAAATGCGAACAATGCGTCCAAGAAAAAGATAGAATGGGGCAGCCAGATACGCAGCTATGTGTTCCACCCATATAAAATGATCAAGGATCACCGGACGGACTACGAGGTGGGCAATGTGCAGCCGGTCATGGACGGTGAACTGGATGGATTCATCAAGGCTTACCTGATGATGGAGAAAGAAACTGAAGCCAATTAACTTTTATAATCGATCCACATGAACACTGGTTATTTCAATTACCCGCTTCCTGTAAATGAACCCGTATTGTCTTATGCACCCGGATCTCCCGAGCGAAAAAGACTCAAGGAAGTACTGGCAGAATTAAAGAGTAGCACTATAGATGTGCCCATGTATATTGGTGGGGAAGAAGTGAGAACGGGAAATACAATGACGATGCATCCGCCCCATGAAAAAGAGCATGTGTTGGGAGTGTTTCATGAAGGCGATGGTTCCCATGTGGAAAAGGCAATTGGTGCCGCTTTAAAAGCCCGGACTTCATGGGCTGAGATGAGTTGGGAGAACAGGGCAGGCATCTTCCTGAAAGCAGCGGATTTGATCGCCACAAAGTATCGTTCTCATATGAATGGGACAACCATGCTTGGCCAAAGCAAGAATGCTTATCAGGCGGAGATCGATGCGGCTTGTGAGATCATAGACTTCCTGCGTTTTAATGTTCATTTCCTGTCAGAGATCTACAGGCAACAGCCCATTAGCAGCGCAGGTATGCATAACCGTTTGGAGTATCGCCCGCTGGAGGGATTTGTGCTGGCCATCACACCATTTAATTTTACGGCCATAGGCGGAAACCTGCCTACCTCCGCCGCCATGTGCGGAAATGTGGTGGTATGGAAAGTGGCGCATACACAGATCTATTCCGCCCAGATGTTCATGCGGATCTTGAATGAGGCTGGACTCCCTGATGGGGTGATCAATTTGGTTTTTGTAGATGGACCTACTTTAGGAAAGATCTGTTTTTCGCATCGTGATTTTGCGGGTGTTCATTTCACCGGTTCAACCGGGGTGTTCAACCAGATGTGGAAAGCCATTGGCGAGAACATGAGTCAGTACAGGTCGTATCCCCGCATCGTGGGGGAAACGGGGGGTAAGGATTTTGTAGTTGCGCATCGTTCGGCTGATCCCGATGTGGTGGCAACGGCCCTGTTGAGGGGTGCTTTTGAGTACCAGGGCCAGAAATGTTCTGCTGCCTCACGGGCTTATCTACCGTCCAATATTGCGGAGCGCGTAAAAGATAGACTGAAGGCGGGTATCAGTAGTTTCAAGATGGGTACCGTGGAAGATTTTTCCAATTTTATCAACGCGGTGATCGACGAGAAGAGTTTCGACAAGATCAGTAAATACATCGATGATGTGAAGGGTTCCGATAAGGCCAGCATCATTGCAGGTGGGCGTTGCGATAAATCGAAAGGGTATTTCATAGAGCCCACGGTCATTGAAGCAAAAGATCCTAAGTATGTCACGATGTGTGAAGAGATCTTCGGGCCGGTATTGACGATCTATGTATACGATGAGCATCAGTTTGAGCAAACCCTCGAGCTGGTGAACGATACTTCGCCATATGCACTCACCGGGGCGGTGATCGCGACGGACAGGGCAGCTGTTGAACTCGCGACCCGGAAGCTGGTGAATGCCGCAGGTAATTTTTACATAAACGACAAGCCAACGGGGGCTGTGGTAGGGCAACAGCCTTTTGGCGGGGGCCGGGCCAGTGGAACCAATGACAAGGCGGGTTCCATCCTTAATCTTTATCGTTGGTTGAGTGCCAGAACGATCAAGGAAACCTTCAACCCACCGGTAGATTACAGCTACCCATTCATGCAGGAATCATAATAACACCCTATTTTCGTAAACACCAGTGGTAACCATTCTTGATTCATATCATGTAGACCTCACCCTCCGGCGGCTAACCCATCAGCTGATCGAGAATCATTATCCTTTTCAGGATACTTGTTTCATTGGGCTTCAGCCCAGGGGTATTCAAGTAAGTGATCTGATCATGAAACATATCGCGGAGCTCTATCCGGAACTGCCGTTGAAGTATGGCAAGCTGGACATCACCTTCTATCGCGATGATATCAGATCGAGTTTACATGTGCCCACCGTAACGGATCTGCCATTTTCGATTGAAGGAAAGAAGATCGTGCTGATCGATGATGTGTTATACACGGGTAGAACCATCAGGGCTGCGATGGATGCACTGATCGATTTTGGGAGGCCGGCTAAAGTGGAGCTGCTGATCCTTATCGATCGGAAGTATAACCGCCAGCTGCCGATTCAGCCGGATTATTTCGGCAAGGCTATTGATTCGATCATCACACAAAAAGTAAAAGTATTATGGGAAGACCAACCCAGTGTGGTGCTCTACTGAAAATGTTATAACTTCGACCCCTAATGCAACTCAGTACAAAACATCTGTTAGGCATTAGAGACCTGTCGGCACAGGATATTCAGGTTATTCTCGATACGGCTACACAATTTAAAGAAGTACTTCAAAGGCCCATAAAGAAAGTCCCTTCGCTAAGGGATGTTACCATCGTTAATCTTTTTTACGAGAATTCCACCAGGACCCGCATTTCATTTGAGCTGGCTGAAAAAAGGCTAAGCGCGGATACTATAAATTTTACGGCAAGCGGTTCTTCCGTATCTAAAGGCGAAACCCTTTTGGATACCGTCAACAATATTTTGTCTATGAAAGTGGATATTGTGGTGATGCGACACAGTGCCAGCGGAGCGCCGCATTTCCTTGCCAAGCATATCCCGGCGGTGATTGTGAATGCCGGTGACGGCATCAACGAACACCCCACACAAGCCCTCCTGGATGCGTTGTCCATCAGGGAAAAACTGGGCACTCTGGAAGGCAAGAAAGTCGCCATCATTGGAGACATTATGCACTCGCGGGTAGCGCTCAGTAATATTTACCTGCTCCAGAAAATGGGAGCAGAGGTAACCGTAGCCGGGCCTCCAACGCTAATCCCCAAATACATTAAGGAATCTTTTGGCGTGCGGGTGGAATACAACGTGAAGAAAGCGTTGGCGTGGTGTGATGTAGCCAATGTGCTGCGGATACAGCTTGAGCGCCAGAACCATGTATTGTTTTCATCTCTTCGGGAGTATAATCTCGCCTTCGGGATCACCAGGAAAATGCTGGACGATCTCGATAAGGAGGTGTTCATCATGCACCCCGGGCCAATCAACCGGGGCGTGGAGATCGACAGTGACGTGGCTGACAGCAAACAATCGTTGATCCTCCAGCAGGTTGAGAACGGAGTAGCGGTCAGGATGGCGGTGCTTTACCTGCTTGCAGGCAACAGGGATGCGGAATGATTTTTCCTTTATCTTCATAACATGTCTAGGATTTGCCTTTTCCCCGGAACTTTTGATCCTGTTACGCTGGGTCATGTTGACATTATAAAAAGGGCCATTCCCCTTTTTGACAGGATCATTGTTGCCATCGGTATCAACGCGGCAAAGTCTCCCATGTTCAGTCCTGATCAGCGGTTGGACTGGATTAAAGAGATATTCAGAAATGAACCCAATATTGAAGGGGCTGTGTATGAGGGCCTGACCATTCGTTTCTGCCAGGAAGTCGGTGCCAGGTTCATCCTCAGGGGCATTCGATATGTCTCCGATTTTGAGTACGAGAAAACCATTGCTGATGCTAACCGCACCATGGATCCCGGAATTGAAACCATCTTCCTCACCGGTGAACCCAAATACACCTCCGTGGCATCCACTATCGTTAGAGATATCATCAGGAATGGGGGTAATGCTACGCCCTTTCTTCCCGATGTTGTAGCTGCGTCTATCCAAAAATAAAAAAACAAAATAGTATATATTTATACTACCTTTGAGGTAAATATATACTTTATGGCCCTGGCTGGAAAACGGGACAGGAAAAAAACTACTACAGGCAGATCAAAGCTGGCACTCACCAATCCACAAGTTGTGACAAGTGTAATTGTGAAATCATCGGTTCAAGAACCGGCGTTGCCTTACAAAGAAGTGCCTGCCTCGGTGTTGAAAGTGGTAAAAGGGCCTGAGAACAAACTGACAGGTATGGAGAAGATGGAACTTGTAGAGGAAGGCATATCCAAATTAAGTCTTGAATCGCTCAAAGAAACGGCTGGCTTTGATTATGATCAACTGGCACAGGTGCTTAATGTGGCCAGGGCCACACTCATTAACAAAAAATCAGCAGAGAAATTCAGCACTGACCTAAGTGACAAGATCATGAACCTTGCCGATATCCTGTCATATGGCTTAGAAGTCTTTGAGGATCGTTCCCTCTTCAGGTCGTGGTTGCAGAAACCGGTGAGGGCATTAGGTGGTAAAAAACCATTTGATCTGCTCCACACCAGCTTTGGAAGGGAAGAGGTCAGAAACCTGCTCGGCAGAATAGATTACGGCGTTTATTCCTGATCATGGAAGTCTTCCGGGTTTGTCGTACTAAATGGGCCAACGATTTCACGGGCGAGGGGGCCAGACTTTTCGGCGGTCGCTGGAACCGTAAAGGAACGCCTTGTATCTATACCGCTTCATCGAGGAGCCTTGCCATCCTGGAATATTCCGTGAATATCAGCCTGGATGATATTCCGCGATCACTAAGCCTGGTCACCATCCGCATCCCTGATATGCATCTTTTCTTGAAAACGGAAGACCTGCCTGGCAACTGGAAAGAAGTGCCTGCGCCATCTTCCACCCGGGAATTTGGGAACACGATACTGCAGGATAAGAAGCATCTCATTATTCGGTTACCCAGCGCCGTTATACCGCAGGAATTCAATTATCTTATTAATCCCATACATCCGGCACTGAAGCAATGTGAGGTGGTTCATGTAGAGGATCTGGCTTATGATGTTCGCATAAAAGCCAATTAATGGCGCGGCCTCAGGATCTCCCTCACCAACTCATAACTGTTTTTCAGCAGGTGGTCCATCCGTTCTTCGTTAGCCCATTCAGAAGCACTGATCTGTTCAGCCTCCTGGGGGATGAGCATTTGGATACCCGGACTTTTCATATTAAACCAATGTGTTTCCTTGAGGATTTGTTTACCAAACTCATCGTAAACGTGGTAGGTGGTCATAAGTGGTTGGGCAAGTGAGGTATGATGTATGCCGGTTTCTTCTTCCACTTCCCGTATAGCACAGTCCTCGATCGATTCGCCTTTGTCGAGCTTGCCTTTGGGCAGATCCCATTTGCCCCTTCGGAAGATCATCAGCACCTCGTTGTGATCGTTTTTTACAACGCCACCTGCGGCGGTGATGATGTTGACATGTTTACGGAAGGCTTTGAAGAGCTTATCGATATCCTCGTGGAAGAAAACGCCCGCATGGTGTTGGGGCAATTTCATCTCATGTATCATTGATTTGATGCCTGAATTGGACAGTTCATCCATATAAACTCCGTCGTCATGATGCATGATCTCGTTCATCTCCTGGTCAAGTTCATTGGTCAGGTAGAGCGGATGGTCGCCGAAATAAATTTTATACCTCATAGGTGTCGGGTTTATCTTTGCACACAAAGAAAAAGAAATCGCATTGTATTATGACAAATGAAAGAGCGGTAGCAGAAAAACTTCTCCAGGTGGAGGCGGTTAGGCTGAGTCCTGAGCAACCCTTTACCTGGGCCTCCGGATGGAAAAGCCCAATATATTGCGATAACCGCAAAGTGCTTGGTTTTCCATATATCCGGGATTTCATTAAGAGTGAGTTGTGCAATGTGATCTTTGAAAAATATCCGGATGCGGAACTGCTGGCGGGCGTTGCCACGGCGGGGATCGCCTGGGGGGCTATGGCTGCGGACCAGCTCAAACTGCCCTATATCTATGTTCGTCCGAAACCCAAAGAGCATGGGCTTGGTAACCAGATCGAGGGCTTTTATAAAGCCGGGCAAAAAACCCTGATCATTGAGGACCTGATTTCTACCGGTAAAAGTAGTTTACAGGTAGTTGACGTGGCCAGGGCTGCCGGTCTGGACGTAGTGGGCATGGTATCCATCTTCACCTATGGCTTTGCTCAGGCTGATGAGGCATTTCAAGACAAAGGCATTTCCTATACTTCTCTCACCAATTATGAAAACCTGGTGTCGCTGGCCCTTGAGAAAGGGAGCATCCCTGCAGGATTGGAGAACACTTTGTTAAATTGGAGGAAAGATCCTTCGAACTGGAGAGGAATTGAATAAATTTATGACAGAATGATTCCCATGAAAAAGATTGCATTTCTTTTTTTGTTAGCAGCAGGACTGTCCCTGCAGGCATCTGCACAGCAGAAGAAGCCCATTACGGTAAAGATTCAGACGCCCACCGCCACCTGCGCAGAGTGCAAGGCCAGGATCGAGGAATACCTCAAAGTGGAAGAAGGTGTTACCAAGGTGCTGGTTTATCCTACGAGTAAGTATACCAGCGTCACTTATCTGGCGGACCGGACAAATCTGGATAATATCAAAACAGCGATCGCCAATGCAGGGTACGACGCGGATGATGTAAAGGCCAATGAGGAATCGTACAAGATGCTCCCAAAAACCTGCAAAAAGCCTGAAGACGGCGGGCACAAGAAGAAATAGATTATCGGATTAACGAATTGACGCATTGACGGATTGCCGAGTCAATGCCACCAATCCGCTAATCCGTAAATCCGCTAATCCACCAATGGCTCCTAGCGAATCCGATGCTTTCCCCGGTATTTGACGGGTACATTCAGAAACAGACCCCCTTTGCCTACTTTGGCAGTGCCCTCGATCCGCAGCTCGATTTCTTCCTTCATCAGCATGGCAAATGCATTGGGGAAGATGTTTTTCATCTCCACTTCGAGCATCACGGGAAAAGAAAAAGTGTCTTTTTTGGGTATAGTGATCAGGGTATCCAGAAGCGAGTGCCCCAGTAACCTATCGTCTACATACACATCGAGATCCGCTTTCTTCATCTGCAGACCCAAATTATTGGGGTTGAAATAGAAGAGGTCGGCGTACACGGTGGAAGTTTTTAGCCCTACCGATCTCAGGCCAAAATTGCGGGCATCAATAAACTCCGGTTCCTTGATAAAGGGGAAGCTTACCATGAACAGTAGAACGAGGAACAGTTTAGTCATCTGAAAATAATGGGTGCAAATTAGTTCAGAAAACTAAAAGAGCCGACTTTTACTGCCTTAATGCTGTGAATTCTATGCTAAATAAATTGGAAACAAGGGGAATGGCGACACGATTTTAAAAGCTAAAAAAATTAGTCTAGTGTAAATAATTTAAAACATTCATTATCAATAATTTAAACTAATTTACTTTAATATTTTAAAGACTATTTTCGGGCCCTTTGAACACCTATGCAACCCTAAGCGCAAGTAAGTATCGAAAATCAAAAAAATTAATGCAAATAATTGAATTACAATATTTTCCAACGATTTATTTAATTAAAACTTTATTAAATCAAACCAATACCGTATTTCCATTATATGAAAGATTCAGGAAAATGAGTTTTCAGAACCGGATGATCATTCCGGCGGCAAACGGACTCACTACTTTGTCTGTACCCCTGCGGGGCGGCAGGGATAATAAGGATCTGCTAAAGGGAGTCAGGATCGATAACAGCCAGCGTTGGCAGGTAAGGCATTGGAGAACGATCAGTGCCGCTTACAAGCGATCGCCCTGGTTCGAGTTCTACGAACCCAGCCTTCAGCCGTTGTATGAGCGGGAGTATGAGCTGCTGTATGAATGGAACCTGGACGTCCTCAAATGGGTGCTTGCCCAGCTGAAGGGCGAAACCGTTCTGGCCATCGCCCTTGAGCCTGGGGAACATCCCGTTGTTCAGGGTCTTACTGTGCCTGATATGAAGCCGTCGAATTTTAATAAAGAACCTTTTTGCCGGGATCTGCCGGTATATGCCCAGGTGTTTCAGGACCGTTTAGGATTTCAGTGCAACATGAGCATAGCCGATCTGATCTTCAATGAAGGAAATAAAGGCCGGCACTTATTGCAGTATGCTATGAGGTGAGCGGCTTTTTAACTATATTCGTTGTCCGTCATTAGAGGATCAATCTGCATGAAAAATTGGCTTTTATTGGTATGCCTTTTTGCTACATCCTTATCCTATTCGCAAGACTTTTCCAATAAGGGGAAAGAATTTTGGGTTGGGTATGGAAACCACCAGGTCATGTATACCAACAACGGTCAGGGCTTTGACCTGTATTTCACTTCTGATGTGAATACCACGGCTAAAGTAGACATTCCCGGATTGGGTTACAGCACTACCGTGAGCATCACTGCCAACCAGATCACATCAACCCGTATTCCACAGACAGCCACCCTCACATCTGAAGGTAAAACGGAAAAGGGTATCCATGTTGTTGCTGAAAAGCCTATTGTGGTTTACGCCCACCTGTTTTACCAGGCAGTTTCGGGAGCCACACTCTGCCTCCCGGTGGCAACCCTTGGAAGGGAGTATTATTCTATTAATTATACCCAAATTGCGCAGGGAAATATATCCAACGCCTACTCTTACTTTTTTGTGGTGGCTACGGAAGATAATACTACGGTAGAAATGATCCCTTCAGCCGCCACCGTAGGCGGCCGATCCGCCGGCAGTCCGTTTACGGAGATCCTGAATAAGGGGGATATTTACCAGGTATTGAGTTTGAACGACCTTACGGGTTCATCCATCAAATCCATCAACACTGGTAGCGGATGCAAAAAGATTGCTGTATACTCCGGGAGCGGAAGGATCGGCATTGGCTGCGCCACTAGCGTATCCTCCTCGGATAATCTTTTCCAACAGGTTTATCCTACCAGTACCTGGGGTAAGAAATATATCACGGTGCCCAGCATGGACCGCCCAAAAAACTATTTCAGGATCATTCGGCCGGATGCCACTGCAACCGTTCGCCTGAACGGTTCTATCGTATCACCTGCAGCTTTTGTAAATAACTTCTTTTATGAATTCGATAATACCACACCAAACGTGGTAGAGTCCGACAAGCCCATCCAGGTTGCGCAGTATTTCACTACCCAGGGATGCGCGCCAGGTACTAATAATGGTGATCCTGAAATGATCTACCTGAACCCGGTAGAGCAAACGATTTCGGACGTTACCCTCACTTCCATGGCACTGATCAATCCGCAGGCCAATCGGCATTACCTGAATATTGTAGTACAAAACCTTCCATCTGCCATCAATACATTGAAAATAGACGGAATACCCGCGTCCGGTTTTATACCGGTGCCAGCGGATCCGAAATACGCTTATCTGCAAATTCCCACCACCCTGGGAACCCACCGGATCACCTGTGACTCCGGTTTCAATGCCATCGCCTATGGATTTGCCAATGCTGAATCATATGGCTACTCGGCAGGCACCAACCTGCGTGACCTGTACCAGTTCGTTCAGGTTCGTAACGAATTCTCATCAGTTAATTTTCCGGCAGGCTGTAAAAATTCACCCTTCCGTTTCTCCATCATCTTTCCGTACAAGCCCATCAAGATCGATTGGCTGTTTGGTGGTCTGTTTCCGGATACCTCTATTTCAGATCCGGTCTTTGATTCGTCCTGGGTGGTAAACGACAGAACCTTGTATCGGTATACGATAAACAGGAATTACACCATAACCAGTTCGGGAACATATCCGATCAGGATCGTGGTGGAAAATCCAACAACCGATGGTTGCAGCGGCAGGCAGGAGATCGACTATGATCTCCAGATCTTCGACGCGCCAAAAGCAGATTTTCAGTTCGTGACATCCGGCTGTTCATCAGACTCGGTTTCTTTTAACGACATCAGCAGTACACTGAACCCTAGACCGGTAACCGGATGGCGATGGGATCTGGGCGATAACAGCGGATTGTCTCAAAAGAAAACGTTCAACTATAAATACGCGGACGGCAAGAGTTACCAGGTCAAGGTTCAGTCGATCACCGATATCGGATGCATCTCAGAACCCACCGTTAAAGAAGTGGTACTTGAAAATATTCCCGTTCCTTCATTTGATCATACCGTGGCCTGCAAAGATGCATCGGTTACGTTTAGCGATCTTTCCAACGCGAACGGCAGCACCATCTCAAAATGGCGATGGGATTTTGGCGATGGCATACGTGACTCCGCTACATCAGCCGGCCCTATGAAACATGTGTATACGAAAACGGGCACCTTCTCCGTAACGCTGACCCTGGTGAATTCAAAAGGGTGTGTCAGCAATAGCTTCAAAAAAGATGTGGTGGTGAATCAACTGCCAGTTGCGGGATTCCTGTTACCCGAAGTTTGTCTGAATGATGCATTCGCAGAATTCATAGACACCAGTAAATCCCCCGATGGCAGCACGTTATCATACCTGTGGGATTTTGCTGATGGGGCCACATCTACAGACAAATCTCCCAGGCATAAATTCAATGCGGCCAAATTGTATAATATCCAGCAGGTGGTCACTACGTCGTTTGGATGTAAAGACACTTCGCTGGTTGCCTTCACCGTTAACGGAGCACTCCCTGCAGCCCAACTGCAGATCAAGGGTACAGGCGCTTTGTGCAGTAACCGCCTTGTTGAACTCGTAAATAATTCAACCGTCGATTTCGGTAAAGTCACCAAGCTGGAAATCTACTGGGATTTCGCAAACAATCCAAATACAAAACTTACAGACGAGGATCCAGTGCCAGGCGAAGTGTATCAGCACGTTTATCCATCTTTCGGTACTCCTGCATCAAAGAAAATGAGGGTGAAGATGGTGGTATACTCCGGAGCAGTTTGCAATAGTGAGATCATACAAGATCTCGATCTGCTTGCCAGTCCACAACTTGCTTTTTCACCTGTTTCCCCGGTATGCGGAAATGTTGCTCCTTTCCAGATCACCCAGGCCACGGAGACATCCGGCCTCACAGGCACATTCAGGTTTGAGGGCAATGGGGTAGACGCAAAAGGGCTTTTCACACCTGCTACAGCTGGACGCGGCTCCCATACTATATCCTATATCTACAATTCTACTGCGGGTTGCAGCGATACCATCTCGTCAAATTTGGTGGTGAAAGAATTTCCTAAAGTGGATGCCGGGCCAGACCGTGCAGTACTCAGTGGAGGTTATGTAGTGTTGAATGCTTCGGCCAGTGGAACAAATATCAGCGTGATCTGGACGCCGCCCACCGGCCTTGACAATCCGGCCATCATCAATCCAAAAGCGTCCCCTTCGGATGATGTCACCTACACCTTAACGGTCACAACCGCCGAAGGATGTGCAGTGAGTGATGAGGTGTTTGTGAAATTCCTAAGTGATATCAAGATCCCTAATACTTTCACGCCAAATGGAGACGGGTATAACGACAGATGGGAGATCCTCTCGCTAGACAGCTACCCGGGTAGTATACTGGAAGTGTATTCGTCCGCCGGTCAGCTGATCTTCCGTACCCAGGGTTATGCGAAACCATGGGACGGTACCAATAATGGTAAACCACTGCCTGCCGGGACCTATTACTATGTTATCGATCCTAAAAATGGTAGAAAGAAAATTGCAGGGTATGTAACCCTTATCAAATAAGTTATGAGGATAATTCTGCTGTTGATGTTTATGCTTTCAGGCGCCACTGCTGTTGCCCAGCAACGACCTCATTATACCCAGTACATCATGAACAATTATATCGTCAACCCGGCGATCAGTGGCATAGAGAATTATGTGGATGTTAAACTCAGTATGCGCAAACAATGGGTGGGGATAGATGGAGCGCCTTCTACATTCTACCTCACTGCCCATGGACCTATTGGGAAGACCGACGAAAAACAGACGGCCACTTCGTTTAACAGGGACGGCGAGAATCCCCGCGGAAAAAGATATTGGGAAGATTATACGGCAGCTGCTCCGCATCATGGGATAGGTGTGAATATCATGAACTATAAAACAGGTTATATCAACCGTCTTTATGCCACCGCTTCTTATGCCTATCATGTGGGTATCAACGCCAATACCAACCTGGCTGCAGGATTTGGCCTCGGCTTTTCAGGTACCAATATTGACCGTTCCAAAATTGAACTGGCCAACCCTTTTGACCCCGCCATCAACGCGGCCACCGGCGAATCAAATAAAATAAATCCTGAACTGAACGCAGGTCTTTGGCTTTATTCATCTTCTTACTTTGCAGGGATATCTGCGCAGCAGATCATTCCATCCCAGTTTATCCTAACGGATACCTCCCTGGGAAAATCTACTGCCGTACCACATTTATTTGGAACTGCAGGATACCGCTTTTTTCTGACTGAAGACATTACCATGCTGCCTTCGGTGATGTTTCGATACATCTCTTCAATGCCGTTGTACAAAGACGTGAATGTGAAGTTTCAGTACCAGGATAGATTCTGGCTGGGGGGAAGCTACCGTTTCGAGGAAGGATTTGCTGCTATGGCTGGACTGAATATCTCCAATACCATGAACATCAGCTATTCCTATGATATTAATAATGCGAGCTACCTGATCTCATCAATGCAAAGGGGTACACACGAGATCGTAGTAGGTTTTCTGCTCAATAACAAGTACGGCGATATGTGTCCCAGAAACGTTTGGTGATACACCCTTCAGATTTATTTTCTTTCTTTCACCGTGATCTCGATCTGTTCCCCGTCCTTAATAATTCGGATGGTCATTTCTTTATCCTTGCTGAATGTCTCAACCCTTGGCGTAGCAGGTACTTTTATTCCCCGGATGGCTTCCTGTTTTACTTTCTGTAACGAAACCCCAGGGTCCATGTCAAAGTGCTGGTCTATCATGACCTGCTCCAGGTCCAAATGATAGTCGCCTTCATACCTTTCGTAGTGCCCGGGTATGGCCTTCGTCTTCTTTTCTTTGGTGATCATCTTTTCCAGGGTAATCCCGTTTTTTGACAATTCTATGATGTCAGGGTGTACAGCAAGATCGCGTTCTGCATTCCTGAGGATATTGGGGTGCCTTCTATCTCTCGGGTCAGGGGCCGCAACCGGAGCAGGGGCTTCGGGAGATGTTGGTGACCCGGCAGGAAAGAATACCCAAACCTGTGAGATGGATTCATCACCTGCTGGTGGTGCAGGTGGTGATGGCGGAGGTGGAGGCGTTACCGGAAGTGCATGATGAGGAGCCCTGACCACCTGTGGTTTTTTAGCCTGCTTTGGAGCTGGCCTCCTGTTTTGACTGGGGAGCGGTTCAATGAATGGCGTTGCAGGAAGCACCTGAATCTCTGTTTTTTCCCCGTTTTTTGCAGAAGCCAGCACCGGAGATCCTTTTTTCTGGTCAGCAGAAGAAGTTCTTGCAGGCGTCAACAAGCCGGTGAGCATTACAAGTCCTGCTACGGCTGCAAGCGCTGCCAGTTTGTTACGATAGGTGATGTCGTGGTCAGGAATATTCAAAATGCGTTTAACCCTCCCAAGCAACAGGCTTTGTTTACCTGTGGCGGCAAGGGCAAGCAGGGGCTTCCGCCGGGCTGTTTCAAGGAGCAATAAAGCCTGTGCGTAATCGCGGGGATCGTGTTGCTGGTTCAGTACATCATCGTCGCAACAGAGTTCACATTCTTTACGGATCGCTTTGGTCAGCAGGTGCGCAAAGGGATTGAAAAACAATATCGTTTCCACCAGCGCCACCATCAGGTTAACGACATAATCGTTCCTGCGTATGTGGGCGATTTCGTGCATGATCACGGCCTCCATCTGGGCAGCGCTAAGATGATTGAGGGAAGCAACGGGAAGCAGGATAACAGGCTTTAAAAAGCCTATGGTGGACGGCACGGAAATCTGTGTACTGAGATAGATGAAAACATCGCGTGATAACCCCATTTGCTGGGTCAACCTGTTGACCACATGTTGCCATTCAATTGAGGGGGTCAGTTCTACCTTTAGTTTTTGGGTGGAGGCGATATTAAGCCCAAGTCTGATCAACAACAAAATCAGTACGGTGAGGTAGGCAAAAGAGAAATAGGGCAGGAGCGTGATCAGGTATTTGGACAGCGAGAACATGTTCCTGGCGGGGCTGACCAGCGCTGTCGTAAAAGTTTCATTGCTGTCCAGTCTTTGAAAAAAAGAGATCAAGAACCAGATGCTGCCGGCAAACAGTGCAGTTACCGCTGCCAGGTGCTTAACGGGTGGCTTGTATTTAAAAACCGGTGCAACGATTAGTTGATACACTATCCACAACAATGACATCTGCCAAAGGCTATCTGTGATGGCCCATCCAAGCGATTGCAGCAGATTGGACTGGTAGAATTCCTGCATGGTTTATTTTTTCTTGAGGTTATCCAATAATTTCTGGATCTGTTCCAGTTCATCGGCACTAGCCTGGTGATTACCCAGCGCCTGCATCACCAATTCTCCCGGCGACCCTGCAAAAAGGGTAGAGATCATTTTCCCTACCAGTTGTTTCTGGGTTTTTTCCCTGCTGACGGCTGCTTTGTAGATATGTGATTTTGCAGACTCGTTGCGCGAGACCAGCCCTTTTTCAAACATGATCTGGAGGAGTTTCAGGGCCGTGGTGTAGCCGATATCGCGGGTACGCGACAGTTCCTCGTGGACATCCCTCACGGTAGCCTCCTGCTTTTCCCATAAGACCTGTAAAATTTCAAGTTCGCTTTCCGTTGGCTTCAATACTTTGTTTAGACCCATGTACTACGAATTTTGTCGTAATAAATATACGAATCTGTTCCGTAAAACCATATCTGCTCATGGAATTTAGAATTCATTAACTATTTTGTAGGAAATGATGTCTATGTTGCCCAATAATGCCTTCTTTCAATACCTGGAGACGCTCAGGGTAAAGCCGGGAAAAAGAGTGAACCTGAAGAAGTTCAACACGGACTATGATCACAAGATGATGACGAAGGAAGAAGGCGAGCAGATCCTTCAGGAAGGTATAAAAAAGCTGTCTGAACTGCAGGACAAGCTCTATGCGCATAACCAGTATAGTATGCTGATTGTGTTCCAGGCCATGGATGCAGCGGGGAAGGACAGCGCCATTAAACATATCATGAGCGGCTTGAATCCACAGGGGGTTACCGTTACCAGTTACAAAACACCATCGACAACCGAATTGGACCACGGGTATTTATGGCGGCATTATACGAAGCTGCCTGCGCGTGGAGAAATTGGAATTTTTAATCGCTCGCACTACGAAAACGTACTGGTGACCAGGGTGCATCCGGAATATATCCTCAACGAGAATAATCCGGGCATTGAGTCAGTTGAGGATATTGATGAAGTATTCTGGGAGCAGCGTTTCAAGCAGATCAACCGGTTTGAAAAAAACATCCATGAGAATGGTACGATGGTACTTAAGTTCTTTCTGCATGTGTCTAAGGAGGAGCAGAAAAAAAGATTTCTGGACAGGATCGAAGACCCGGAAAAGAACTGGAAGTTTTCTTTCAATGACTTGAAGGAGCGGGGAAGGTGGGAAGATTATATGTTTGCCTACGAAGAGATGCTGACCCATTGTTCAAAGTCAGATGCACCCTGGTTTGTGATACCGGCTGACGATAAGTGGTTTGCCCGCCTATGCATTGCTGGTATTATTTACCGGCAGTTTGAAAAGTTGAACTTCAGTTATCCTGTAGTGGATGCCAGGGGTAAGGCGGAGTTGGAGACGGCCAAGCAGATGCTAATGAATGAAGGGAAAGTAACCAATGGGCAAAAAAAAACCAAGACCGCCCGAAAGCGATCTTAGTTAATTTTGAGAGCTAAAAAGATCAATTCTGTTTTACCTCGATCTTGAGCTTATCGCGTTTAATGAAGTCTTTATATTTAGCAGCGTCAACGGATTGTCCGTTCACGGTTAAGAGACCGTTATCCAGTTCAATACTAAATGAACTGTCAGTGATGACGCCGTCTTTCTTCAAAGCATCGATCAGGGCCTGCACCGGAACATCAAAGTTCGCTTCTGTTACGGTCGCTGATTTTATGGTAGCTACATCGATACGTTTTTCAGTTCCATGTACGGCATGGGCACCGCCTGTTCCATGAATCTGCGCCAGTGTTGGCGCGATAACCAGGGATACGATCGACATCAGTTTGATCAGGATGTTCATGGATGGGCCGGAGGTATCTTTGAAAGGATCACCTACCGTGTCACCAGTAACAGAGGCCTTATGGGGTTCTGATTTCTTATAATATATTTCACCGTTGATCTCTACGCCTTTCTCGAAAGATTTTTTAGCATTATCCCATGCGCCACCTGCATTGTTCTGAAACATTCCCATGAGCACACCACTTACGGTTGCACCGGCAAGGAAACCTCCGAGGGCTTCAGGGCCCATCAGAAATCCGATGATCAGCGGTGAAGCGATGGTGATCGCACCGGGAAGCATCATTTTCTTGATAGATGCCTCAGTGGAGATGGCCACGCATTTATCGTACTCTGGCTTGCCTGTACCTTCCATAATGCCGGGAATGGTTCGGAACTGCCTGCGCACTTCCTCAACCATGGCCATGGCGGCTTCACCAACGGCACGGATGGCCAGTGAAGAAAAGATGAAGGGGATCATACCGCCTACGAACAGGCAGGCCAGTACATCGGCTTTATAAATGTCTATACCTTCTATACCTGCAACACCCACGAAAGCAGCGAACAGGGCCAGGGCTGTTAACGCCGCAGAGGCGATAGCAAAACCTTTTCCAGTAGCTGCTGTTGTATTGCCTACAGCGTCGAGTACGTCTGTTTTCTCACGAACTTCTTTAGGAAGCTCACTCATTTCGGCGATACCGCCTGCATTGTCCGCAATGGGGCCAAATGCGTCAATAGCGAGCTGCATGGCGGTTGTTGCCATCATACCCGCTGCAGCAATAGCCACACCATAGAGACCTGCGCAGAGGAAGGATCCGTAGATACCGCCTGCGAGCACGAGGATGGGAAGGAAGGTTGATTCCATACCCACGGCAAGTCCGCCGATCACGTTCGTAGCGTGGCCTGTAGAAGACTGGCGAATGATGGAAAGCACCGGGCGCTTACCCATAGCCGTATAATATTCGGTGATGATGCTCATCAGCGTACCCACCAGGAGGCCCACACCAATCGCGCCGAGAACACCCCATTTGGTGAACTCATTGCCGCGCAGGCTCATGGTGTCCGGCAACAGGTAAGCCACCAGACCTATAGAAGCAACAGCCGTGAGGGCGATAGAACCCCAGTTACCCATATTCAGGGCACGCTGAACGGTGTCTGTATTGACGCCTGCGTTATCACTGATTTTCACAAAAAATGTTCCGATGATGGAGAACAGGATGCCAACACCTGCGATCAGCATGGGAAGCAGGATGGGGGACATTCCGCCGAAATGATCAACGGCCGTGGTTTCCTGTCCGAGTACCATGGTAGCGAGTACGGTAGCAACATAAGACCCGAAAAGGTCAGCGCCCATACCGGCTACGTCGCCTACGTTATCACCTACGTTATCCGCAATGGTGGCAGGGTTACGCGGATCATCCTCCGGGATGCCGGCTTCCACTTTACCCACCAGGTCAGCGCCAACGTCTGCAGCTTTGGTATAGATACCGCCACCTACACGGGCAAACAAGGCTATTGATTCAGCTCCCAATGAAAAGCCGGTAAGCACTTCAATGGTTCTGAGCATTTCAACACTATTCACCCCGGCACCTTCCGGAACAAAGATCATTTTCAGGATGATGAACAAGGAGCCAAGACCGAGTACTGCCAAACCTGCTACGCCGAGACCCATAACGGCACCACCGGTAAATGAAACAGAAAGGGCTTTGCTAAGGCTTGTACGGGCAGCCTGGGCAGTTCTGACGTTGGCTTTGGTGGCAACGCGCATACCGATGTAACCGGCTGTTGCACTCGCTACAGCACCGAAAATAAAAGCAATGGCAATAGACCAGTGGGAGGTTGGGCTTGCGTTGGCCATAACTGCGAGCAGAACGGCTACGATGGCTACAAAATAACCAAGGATCTTCCATTCCGCTTTAAGAAAGGCCATGGCGCCCTCAGCAATGTAGGTGCTGATCTCTTTCATTCTTTCGTTTCCTGCGTCCTGGCTGGAAACCCAATTGAACTTAACAAAAGTGTAGAGCAGACCGATCAGGCCCATTAGGGGCACGAGATAAATCAAATTATTCATAAGCGAATGATGATGATTTGTTTTAGGTCCCGGTTCAGGAGGTTGAAAACCTGCATATCGGGGCGGCAAAATTAGGGGTTTACGGTCAATTTCGATGGGGAAACGATCATAATTTAGGGCTTGAAACAAAAAAGCCTCCCGTTTTGCGGGAGGCTTTGAAGATTATCTGGCAAGATCAGTTTTTAATGATCTTCTGGGTAAGCGTTGTTTCACCACCAGTGATCTGGATGATGTACATGCCGGCAGGTAATCCACTGAAATTCAGGGAAACCTGATTGAGACCCCTTACGGTGTTGAATGCATTAGATCTTAAGGTACGACCGTTATAATCGACCACCCTGAGCATCAGCCTTTCTGGCTTAGTTTGATTAAGGGATACATTCAGAACGTCCGTTACAGGATTAGGCCATGCGTAGAATGCTTTACCACGACCTTCATTCTTAATGGTAACGGTCTTGGTGTAGACAAATTTAGCATCAAGATCAACCTGGCGGAGGCGGTAGTAGCTAACACCAGGCGCAACGTTATTATCTGTGAAGGCATAATTGGTTAGTGTGGTACTATTGCCTTTCGCATTTACCGATCCGATGGTAGCGAAACTTGTTCCGTCTACACTCTTCTGAACTTCAAAATGTGATGCATTTTGTTCCTGTGCAGTTGCCCAGGTAACCAGTACTTTCTCACCTTGTAACTGTGCGTCGAAGCTTACGAATTGAACCGGTAGAAGAACCAGCGCAATTTCTGAAAATTCTGATGTATTTCCCACGCCTGCTAGCGTACTAATGGAGATTGCGTTAACCTCCTGACCAATAGCAATAGGGTTAGCAAGAGACGCAAGGCTCCTGTTAAAGGAGAAAACACCTAGGGCAGGGTTGAGGTCATCCGGTCCATTGTCTTGGCCGTTGAAGAGAAACAATCGTCCTTCTTTTACATTCGGATTAGAAGGAGCAGCATCAGCAGATGCTACATAGAACTGGATCACGCTGTTTGGGGGCGCCGTACCAGTCGTAGATAGCCTCGGATTAGGAACTGCAGCACCATCAATTCCAAAGGTGATGTTCTCAGGGAAATTATACAGGTCATTTGGTCCGGCATCACCATCACCCACATCATTTGATGTTATGCCATCCCCTGTATTGCCACCGGCTAAAAGATTGATTCCAAGGCCAGCACCGCTGTTGCCGTTCCCAAAGAATGAATTACGGGAAATTCTGTTGTTGTTTACCACACCAACATCACCACCTCGCATAAGCCCCACGCCATCTCTTCCGTTGGCAGCAATTACGTTTGCTTCTGCATTATCATTTGTCCCGTTATCGTCAGAGCCGACAATGTTAGAACTCACACTGCCAGAAGCCGAGGTGGTCTGCATGAAAATGCCAGAGCTAAGATTTCCGTGAACTTCATTAAGGGTATTCAATCCAATGAAGTTCCCCATGATGTTGTTTCCATTGGCTGGATGGGTGCCGGAATGGATGGTAATGCCATTATCTACGTTCGAAGAGATATAGTTGGCCTGAATTGGTGAACCGCCCGCTGGGGTTATACCAATGACATTGTTTGACGCATCCCCAATAAAAACACCGGAAGCGCCGTTCCCTGCGGCAGCGCCGCCATTGCTGAGACCAATAATGTTTCCAGAAACGATATTGGCAGAAGCCTGTCCTTTCATTGAGATGCCATGGCTAAAATTTGCACTGACAACATTTCTTTCGAGGATATCACTAGTGCCATTTCCGTCAGTCCCAATTCGATTTCCTACAGCAAATGGAGTCGTATTCTGGCCGTCTATTTCGATACCAGTATTATTACTGAAGGGCCAAGTGGCTCCTACGTTATTGGTTCCAATAAAATTACCCGCCATCACGATCCTCGATGCCCTTTGAAGAGCTATTCCCGTAAAGCCACATTGAGTGATCCAGTTGCCCTCGTTGGCGTCATCAGAACCATCTCCATCTGTTCCAATGAAGACCCGGGGGTTGGCATAGGAATACAACGATGGGTTTTCCGGCAACAAATGGATGCCATTAAAGGTAATCGGTGCAAGAGCAATCTGCGGTGGCGGCCCTAGTGATGTAAACCTGAAAACTTGTCCAGTCTGATCTACCCCAACAGAGTTGCCCCATATTTTAACAGGGGAGTTGTCTTTACCCGCTGCGGCAGTAAGCACGATAGCTCTGGATGCATCAAAAATGGCAAGGCCTGAAATCGACACACCACCAGATGACACTGTGAAAGCATCTAAACCAGTTGCAGTGATGGTCACAGAGATAGTCCGCAAGGTGATGGTATTTTTCTGCGCACCAGGGTGGCTGTACCCGTTGATATTCACTGGGTCGGTCACTGTCAATGTCGATAACAAGTTAATCGGGGCGGTGATACCAGCAAATAAGATATTATCAGCACCCGGGTTAGCGTTGGCGTCGAGAACCGCTTGCCTAAGAGAACCCGCACCAGCATTTGAACTATTGATTACGTAATAGTCGGCACCAAACAAAGAGGTACTCATCAAAAGAACAACA
>Ga0164293_10001289_pt1 | contig 20847 bp, 19 predicted proteins | sample GEODES118metaG_FD_111487 | JGI IMG/M metagenome (GOLD analysis project Ga0164293, IMG submission 111487) | Eutrophic lake water microbial communities from Lake Mendota, Wisconsin, USA - GEODES118 metaG | ecosystem: Environmental > Aquatic > Freshwater > Lake | place: USA: Lake Mendota...
GTAGATAACAATATTAATTATAGAATTATAAAACCAGGATTAGAAGATAATACAATTGGTGATTTAAAATATGTTCCTGTATTAAATGAATACACTATTGATAAGATAAATTATGATACTTTTAATCATGATAACGAAATTAATTTAGTTCTTTATATTATTAAAAGAGCCTTTATAGAAATATCAAAAGTTTGGAAATTTGACGATCTTGTAACATTTGTTAGAAATCCTACATTTGATGTAGAATATAATACACAAAATATTTTAATTTCTAGTATTACTATAGGTCTTACAAAACTACTAGAATTTGTAAGTGGTGAAAATAAAGAAATAGATAATATTAAAAGTCTATTTAATAATACAGACAATAGAATAATTTCTAGAGGGCAAATATGTAAGATTTCACAAATAGGAGAATATTATATATCACAGCCAATAGAAGAAAAAAATATATATTCTATAGATTCACCTTTTAGAAATCGATTAGATAAAAATGAAGTTTTATATATTGATATTAAAAAATATTTAGAATCTTCGGTATCATTAACAAATTATGAAGAGAAAAAAAATAAATTTAAAAACATCTATGAAAAAATAGAAATAGAAAATATGTCAAATGCTATATGTATGTTTGGAATAGATTTTCATATAATTTTTATAGAAGAATGTATAGAATATATTGTTGGTTTTATGATTAGAAGTAAAACAGTAAAATCAGATTTTCATTTGTTTTATTTTAAAATGTTATATTATTATGATATTCTTGATTTAATACTTTTTGCCGATAGTGTTAAAGAATATATTTATAATCAATATGTGGATTATATATTTGATCAGGATGAACAAGATGATAAAAATAAAAATGAAAAAATTGATAGAGATTGTAGGAATAATGTTAATTTTTTAACAAGACAGATTACAAAATCTAATTGTACTTGGTGTCCATATAATGTAAAAAATGCTTATAATAGTTCTGTAAAACTTGTTTTAAAAAAAATATCAGAATCTAAAAATGAAAAAATAATATCATCTCTATTTCCAGTTGGTCATTGTTTGAGAAAAACACCATATTTTTATCATCCAGTTAAAAAATGGTTTATGAGTCAAGAATATTTAACAGATAATACAGAATGGGTAGAAAATCCTATTATAATAGGATATAACACAAAAACAAAAACAGGAATATATACTAAATTTAAATTAAGAAATCCTGTTAATGAAAAAAAAACGTATACAGATCATAGACAGATAGAAAAAGGAGCATTGTGTTCTTCTAAAAATAGAAATTATCTAGAAGATATATGTGAAAAATTAGAAATTGAATTTAAAGATAACGAATCTGTTATTGAAATTTGTGAACTTATAAAAAACAAACTAATATATCTAGAAATATTAGAAAGAACAAATGGAACAAATATAAAATTCTTCTATAATCATTATGAACTTAATTAATTTATCTAGCATCTTGAATACTTTTTCTCAAATCTCCAGCAATATTTTTTATTTCAAGCAAAGCTTTACGAGCCTCAACTGCTCGAGCCTGTACACCTTTTTCACAAAATTGTGTATATGCGGTTATAAATTGTCTATGTGCTTCTTCTAGTTTTTTAAAATCGTCAGAATGTTTCGGCATTTTGTTTATATAATTTATATTTTAAATTTTTTATTTTTTATTAATTTAATTGTTTTTTTTATATATAATAATAAAGATTTTTCTATGTTAATATGTTTTATATATTCCATAGAACACCATTTAACACAAGAACATTCATTAAGTTGAAATTGTGTAGAAATGTTTAATACTGGTTCATCGTTTCCTATATATTTGGCAACAAAATATGTATTTACATATTTTTTTTTATTACATAAATTAGTTATTATACTTGGTTTAATGTTATAATGTATTTTACAATCGTCAATTGATATATTTGTTTCTTCTTTTAATTCTCGAACAGCTGTATTTATAGGAAGTTCATTATATTCTTGTCTTCCCTTTGGTAATTGCCAGTTGAGTTGAATATTTGCTGTGTTATTCATCATCATTCTCAATGTATAACCTCCATCACTTACAAAACATTTCTCAAATTTATTTTTACATTTTGTATAATACCTGCCTCTTAAATTGGTGTTTCTAACATATGGAATAAAAGTTTTAACATATTTATATCGTTTTATATTTTCTATACTTTTACAAAGTATATCTAAATTATTTGTATTAATATTAAGAATATATGGATAAGAAGTTAATTCTAACCAAACTTTATACCATAACATTTCAAAATCTAAACTAAGCAAATCTAATTTTTCTTGCAATGTCATTGTAGAAAATAAAAATTTTAATAAGTGTTTATTTTTTATATTATATTGTCCTAAAACAACAGCAATAAAAGAATTCGAAACCCGTTTTTGAATCAATAAAACTTCATAATATTTATTTTTATCGTTATATCTGTATAACAAAAATCCGCTAGAATGTAAAATAGTTGTTTTATTTTCATTTGTATGAGATAAATCTTTTTTAGTTTCCATAATTTATTTATGGATTTATATAGAATACATATGCCTAATATTAAAAAGAATTCAAAAAAAAAGACTAAATATGTTAAAAAGAGTTCTAAAAAGAAAACCAAAAAGAAAACCAAAAAAAACATTAAAGGTGGAACTGTTTTAAAAACCGGACTTAACAATCCTTGTTTGTTTGGAACAGGAGAAAATGGTATATGTGCCACAAAACAAACTTTAAATAGTTTAAAAAATAAACTTATAAAAGATGGAAAAATAGAACACGGTGGTACTATTGATAATAAACAAATATTAGATATTGCAAAAAAAACAACCAATTGTGATTCTGAAGAATGTATATATAATAAATTACCAGACTTAGATGATTTAAAAAATAGTAAAAAAAATTTAAAAGAAAAAGGTCCAGCAAGGTCTTTAGACTGGTTGGATAATTATAACATTGATAACGTATTAGAAAAGTGGACATTTCAGCACAAAGACTTCAAACATATACCTTTTCATATGATAGATTTTGAAAAATATAATACAGAATTAAAAAATTTAAATTTAAAAAATTTAATAAATGCTGGATACAAAAATGCAGCAGTTGTGTTAAATACAGATGTATCAACAGGAAGAGGAATTCATTGGTTTTGTCTTTTCTTTGATTTTAGTAAATCCCCAATGACTATAGAATATTTTAATTCGTCCGGAGAATCTCCAATGAGAGAAATTAGAAATTTTATTAACAAAATTAAAACACCAGAATTTCAAGTTATAGAAAATAAAGTAAGACATCAACAAGACACAAATAGCGAATGTGGTTTATTTTCTCTTTATTATATTATTAATCGATTAAAAGGAATTCCTCCATCTGATTTTAATACAAGAGTTCCAGATAAAGAAATGATTAAATTTAGACAAGATTTATTTGTTTAATATTTTTGTTTTTCATATACTGGCGTTTTTTTATCATATATTTTTTTTCTATCATAAAATTGTGATTTTAGACATGTCCTATTATCTACAATATCTACAATCACTCTTTCTATATTTTGATCTCCTGATAATCTATAAATTCTACCTATAATTTGTTCTAATCCATTTCTTCTAGGTGTTGCTAAAACTAAACTATTCATTTTAACTATAGAAACTCCTGTACTCGAATATTGATATGTCGTTAAAATTAGTCTTCCGTGTGTTTTTGCGTCTTCTATAGTTTGTGAAGAACTACCTCCCATTAATTTAATTATATTTAGTTCTGGGGCTTCAAATGGAATATTTGTATTTTTTAATAATTCTGCGAGATTATGAAGATGGTCTCGTCTATCAGAAAAAACAAATACATTTTTTCCTTTTTGATATAATTCAATTGCATAATTAATAATAATTTTATTTCTATCAGGATCGGATTGTATCATTGTTATCATATGAGGAACACTAACTATACCGGCTGATGATAATATACTTTCTGTAAATTTTGGTGGTCCATTATATACTACTTGAATAACACGAGTAGTAAATTTAATATCATCTGCATTCCAACCAGGAATATTTTTTGCAATAATTATATCTCCAAGATACCAATTTAACATTTTATCAAAACCATCTAAACGAATATCTGGAGTAGCAGTTATACCTAAAATAAACTGTGTATGAATAACATTAAAAATATTAGACATAGTTTTAGAACAATATCCATGAACTTCATCCAATATAACAAATCCAATAGTTTCATATTTGTCATAATATAAAGCCGAATTAATGACTGCAATAATTATATCACCGTCCGTTTTTTCTAATCCATAATAACAACCAATTTTATTATTTGGAAATAATTCTGACATTACTTCGAATGTTTGTTTTAATAAATAAACATTTGGAACAATAATAATTGTTTTTTTTTGTAAAATTTTAATCATTCCTGCCGCTATATATGTTTTACCAGTACCAGGATCAGATTGAATGATACAAGAAGATAAAATACTACAAGGCAATAATTTACGTTTTATTTCGTCACATACTATATTTTGATTATTATTTAATATAAGAGTAGAAGAATCAAATGTTATATTTTTTCTTTCTTCTATTTTATATTCATACTCTATAATATTTTTTTTAGCAAGTTTGAGTCCTATAAATTTTGGAACAATGAAATAATTAATATTATCAATTATTTTAAAATCAAAACAAGAAAGTTTTTTAAAAATATTATTATGACATTTTGTAGAAATAGTGCAACTTTTTTTAATAATTCCGACTCCATTATTTCCTATTTTTTTTATTAATTTTTCATAATCTATACAAAATCCAAAAGAATTAAACATATTTTATATTATATATTAAAATCAATGTTTATATAACAATATTTCTTGGTTCTATAGGTTCGTAGTCTTTATCTAATTTTTCGGCTAGATCACCGCTTGTTGCCACTATCATAGCTTGTTCGAAACCAGATTTCATAGAATTATAAGTTATAAAAATAATAAAACAAACTGTTAAAATAGCTAGTCCAACTAATTTTTTATTAGTTATTATATATTCTTTGGTTTTTTCTAAGTTATAACTAAAATCTCCCATTCTTTTTTTCTTAAGGTTTTCATTAAATTCTTGTGCTGTAAACATTTTATATTTATATATTTATTTAATAAAATTGTATATATATATAAATATAAAATGGCAACTGGTGGTAAATCTAAATCAAAAAAAAAATCTAAAAAAGGAAAAAAAGGAAAAAAAAAGCATTGAGTGAATTTTAAATATTATAATTTTTTTACTCGTTAAGATCTTCTGAATTGTAAACTTCTAGATTTATATCTGGAAAAGATTTATGCAACATTATCGCATGTTTATACCAAAATCTAACATCTGGATATTTATTTTTTTCAACCATCCAAGGTTTTTCAGAACCTACAAAATCAATAACCTTTACATCTTTATCAGGAATTGGTGGTTTTACTTTTAATTCTTTATATTTCCATTCTAAAAAAGCATAAGAAGGACCTAAATTAATCCAATTTTTTTTTGGACCATTTTTATATAGAGAATAATAATATGATATAGCCTGTTCATCCATACCAGAAGTACAGTTAAATCCAAAAGGTTTTTCACTTAACATATTACACAGTTTTTTAAAATCCTTTTTATCCGGACTTAATAAAACACAAGCACCTGTAGTAACAAAACCTTTTTTTGTTAATGCATTATTAATTTCTTTTGGTTTAACAATTATACTATTATAAAAATTTGGGAATCCACTTTTTTTTCCGCTAGGTTTAAGAAGCCTTTCATCATATGGAGATTCAAATACACCTGCAGGTGTATTTGTTTCAAATACAGAATCCAAATTTTTAACAACAATCATGTCGCAATCTAAAAATAAAACTTTTTTATATTCTTCAAGTTCTAGACAATTCCATTTAGTAAATGATTTAGACATCCAGGAATATCTTTCTATTTGTTTTTTTGTCATAAATTTAGTATTTATTTTATAATCTAAATAGTTAACATGAACTACTTTCATATTCATTTTTTTCATTTCTCTAACAGAACTCTCAGACACATCATTAGTAACCATAACTACAATATCATAGGTTGCTCCACAATATCTTATAGTATATCCCATTACTAAAATACCAGGAAGATATTTATCTCCACCAAACATTACCATTACATATGCATATGTGGACATTATATTTTATTATATATAATCAATATTAAAAATATTATAGTATAGAATACTTATCATAACAATCAGAACAAGCGGGAGTATAGAATTCGTCTCCAATTAATATTCTGTTACTATAATCAATTGTTCTTATAGTATATATAGATTTCTTATTACAAAATGTACATTTACCAGTTAATCTATTATAAGTAACATCAATATCTCCTTCTAATTTATATAAAAAACCAAATTTTTCTTTTTTGTAATCTAATTCTAAACCAAATAAAAGAATTATAAATTCATAATTCTTATAGTATTCTACGAATTCTATTAGATCATCAAAAAATTGAATCTCGTCAAAAACTAAATATTTTATATCATTAGTTTTGAATTCATCTATTTTCCTACTATTACACAATTCTAACAAATTATTTATTTTAATACAAGAAACAACAGTATCATATGCTCTAGAACTTATAACTTTTTTTTCTTCACTATCATTTTTATGTTTATTTGAGTAGTGTGAATATACTACACATTTATATCTATTTTCTTTTATAAAATCTATAATTAATCTTGTTTTTCCACTAAACATAGGTCCAGTAAATACATTAATTTTTTTAAAATCATACGTTGTATCAATAATATTATTCATTTTTTATATAATAATATACTATCAAATTTTAAAAAAAAACAATAATAATCTTATTGATTATAACAATTCCGATACTATTTTAAAGTGATTTAATCTTTTGGCGATACTGGCATATCTATCAGCTATATCATTTCCAACAATATTATTAGTAGAAGCGGATAAGTCTTTATTGTGAGATTTTATATGTTTAAATATAATATTATAACGATTAGATAAAGAAGAATTTAATTTATGAATATTAATAGTTATATCACTATTTGCACGTAATTTAAAATTGTCATATGTTTCATCAAACCATTTTGGCATATATATAGTTATCATCTTAATCCAAAATTCAGAATCTGTTATAATATTTATAGTATACTTATTTGTGTGCTTTTGTTCTTCTAAATATTTTAAAGCATGTAAAATAGCAAAACCTTCGGCTCTTTGAGATGTTGGATATATGATTTTATTTTCTATAATAGAGTGAGAAATTTTAAAATAATTAACATATGTTCTACTATTAAATACTGATTCTTTAAAAACTATAGCTGATCCGGCAGTACTGTTTTTTTTTCCATTATTATCACATCCACCATCAGTAAATATATCCATCTCTACTTTTTCTTCACTATTTTTTTCAATAAATTCAATAGTTTTTTGACTATAAGTTTCCTCAAAAGAAACATTATATTTTTTGTTTATATAAACAAAATGAGGACATTCCATAAACTTATTTTTACCAACATTTGTTTTTATATTTGGACTGTTCCATTTTAATGTTTCAGAGTCTTTAAAATCTACAGAAAATTTACCAAACATTAACACACATTTGTTTTTTACAATTTTATTTAATAATATATCAGTTATATTTCTCCAAGTATCAATTTCTTTTTCTTCGTCTATTAATTTATATGGAAATACTAAAATACCATTAACTTTCCATACATCTTGTTCTATAGATGAATTAAAATCTAATAAATTATTTTTTTTTAAACAGTTTTCTATATTTTTACCAGCAATTGTAATTGTTTCATTATGCCATATATATGAAGGAGATGGAACGAGTATAATTAATTTTATATCATCTATACCTATCATAAAATTAAATACATTATCTTTTTTTGGATAACAGTTTTCTGGTGTATTATTATAGTTTGATAAAACATTGGTAATATTATCTTTGAGGATAATTTTAACCCAACCGGGTAAACGACTTATATTATTTTTAAACATTTTTTGTATATACATAATAATCAAATTTATTATATAGAAAAATCAAACTTGATGTTCAATTTTTGATATAGAAAAGCGCAAATATTCAATACATAAAATAATGAAAATAGAAAAAGATCTGTTTAAAGTTTTTAATAACAAAATATAAAAAATTAATACATATGATGAAATTCCAGATAAATCCATTTTGATTTTGTTTTTTAAATTAAATTTAAAATCATCTTTTAAATTTGATATTATGTATTATTATAATAAAAATGTCACTACCAACACTTTTTAGATATCAAGAATGCGCTATTGGAGAAATGAAAGTATTTGAAAAAAATTGTAATTATACAAGAGCAGCTTTTGTAGGAAACCCCGGAGTTGGAAAATCTATAACTGTTTGTGCTCATATACTACAAAATAATATTGATATAAAAAATAGATGGTTATACAGTAGTATTCAAGTACAAGGAAATTGGTATACTGTTAAAAAATTCTTTAATGTTTGTAAACCTGTAAATTTAATCATTGTTGCTCCTGTTAACTTAAAACAATGGGAAAATTATATAAATCTTTTTAATATTTCAGTTTTTGTAATTAAAGATTGTAAAACACTAAATTTATTTTATGAACACATAGAAAAAAATACTATTATTAATTATAAAATAGTACTGATCAAAAACGGAACTATTAGTGGAAAGACTAATTTCGATTCTTTTAATGATAAAAAAACTAAACATATAGTTACCTGTATAGCAGAAATTTCTCAAAAATTTTGCTTTTATAGAGTTTTCTATGATGACCCCGATTTTGTAGGTCTTCCAAGAGATTTTACATTTATTAATGCATATTTTTCTTGGTTTGTTAGTGCTACTAATAAAAAAATACAGTCAAACAAGTGTGTTAATAATGGTCCAGTGGAATATATATTTGAATCACTAGATAATACCGAAAATCATAATATATTAAAAGATTTAATAGAATCAAAAATGGCAGTATTTATTAATGATAATAAAGAAATTAATAATATTATTACTCCAGAAATGTATTCCTATCCTATAGTAAATGAACATAAATCCAAGATTGAAATAATTAATAATCTTTCTGGAAACAATAATTTAGTTAACATGTTAAACGGCGGAGCTATATCTACAGCCGCAAAATATCTAGGAATAGAAGGAAAATCTATTGAAGATGTTTTAAGTAAAATTATGATAGATAGTAAACAAACAATGTATGAATTGAAAGAATATTTATCATTTTTAACTTCCGAAGAAAATTCCGAAGAAGAAATCAATAAATTACCAGTAACCTTAAAAGAAACAAATGTTACTGATTTAAGAAAACTTATACCTATTATAGAAAATCATAAAAATACTACTTATAATTTAATTTTATCAGAAATTAAAAAAACAAAAGAAAGTTTAACTAAATTAGAAAATGTATTTAATAGAGTCAAGAACGGTATAAATGAAGGCTGTCCTGTATGTTTAGAATCTTTTGAAGAGATTTCTTTTATTATTGTAAAATGCTGTGGTAAGTCTATATGTTCTACTTGTTTTGCACAAGCAACAAATATAAAAGCCAGTAATTCTAATATTACAGGCAAATGTCCTTGTTGTCGTGGTGAAATTGTTATGAAAAATAATACTATATTTGTAGAAAAAGAACTAAAACAATCTATATTGGTTTGTGATGCGACAAAAGTTGAAATATCATCTGTTCAACCACCAGAAATTAAAAGTAAAAGTACTAAATTATCTGTCTTAATAGAAATCTTAAAAGATAATATTACTCACGAAAGAAAAAATGTTCCATTACTAAATGGAATATTATTAGGTAATTCAAATATTGAGAATGAACATAAATCTATTCCTAAAAAATTTTTAATATTTGTTAAATTTGATGAAGGTATTGAAAAAGTCAAAGAAGAATTAAAAAAAAATAATTTAGAATTTGTGGTTTTAATGGGTAGAACTGAAGTAATGGATAAAATTATTTATGATTTTCAAAATACAGATAAAATAAATATATTAATTATTCATACCCTATACTATTCTTCTGGTATCAATTTACAAAGTACAAGCGATTTAATTATAATTGATAATCTTTGTGATGCAGAAATGATTCAATGTATTGGTAGAGCGCAAAGAATAGGAAGAAAAGGAAAACTTACAATTCATTCTTTAGATTATATTTAAAAAATTAATTTTTCCATTCATATCCACATCCATCTGTAAGACAAGTTATAATGATTGTAGCGCATTCGTCCTGACATCTTCTTTGTTCTTCTCTAAGAACAGTATTTCTTAGACCACATTTTTTACATTTATAAAGTGAAGAAGATTTTTGAACCAATTGAGCATTTTGTCTATTATTAAATTCTTCATAAACTTTAATATGAGAATTGGTAATATCTGACAATTTTAACTTAAGTAAATTATTTGGTAAGATTTCTCCAGATAGTAATTTTGGTACTAATATATTTCTACACTTTTCATTACTTAACATTCCTTTAATCAGTGATATGGATACATTATATTTATTTTTTTCTTCGTGACAACTAGATTCTATACTGTATTCTATTTTTTCCTGTTCTTCAATAGATACATTACGATATTCTTTATGTTCTCTTAATAAAGAAGAAATTATTATAACATCAATTTTTCTTTCTTTTGATAATGAATTAAATTTATTTCCATAATGTACTCTACGATAAGGAAACATATTTATAATAATACAGTATTATTAGTTTAAATAATTATATTAATCAATAATATTCAAACTTACTATTTTTTTTTCTCTTAGGTTTGGAATATTTAATAATCCACATAAATATAAACATATATTATTTTCAGATATACCTATATATTTTTCCGTTTCTACATATTTTTGATTATTTACATAATTTATATAACTATTTCGAAAAGTAACTATTAAATCATAACTTAAAGAATTACAATCTAAAATATCTTTTAATTTTGTTTTATGTTCTTCTAAAAATATTGTATTATTATTTAAAATATTTTTATTAGTATAAATAAAACACATACAACACAAAGTTATATGTGCATATTTATAAACATTATCAAAAAGCACGTTTTTACAATCGCTACATTTTTTTTCCTCACAAACAATTCCTTTACTATAAAACGTAATATTTAACATTTCTCTTATACGTGTACATAATTCTGATCTAATTTTTTTATTTAACATACAATCTATTTCTAAATCTAATTTCAAATACGAATTATATATATAAGTTGTTGGACTAGCTATTCTTTCGCTTCTCTTAAAATCTTTTAAGGCTAGTTTCCATATTAATTTGTTTTCTGGTAAATTAAAAATATGATTATTTTCATCAAACCATACTGTATTAGGATTCACATTAAAAAGTTTACTATTTATTTTACAATTAAAAGTAATTTTTTTATCATTATTAAATAAAATAATATCTTCATATAAACGAATAGAATTTTTTTTTTCTTCTATGTTTCCGGTATATAAATTTATATATTCATATGTTGGTGAAACTATTGTGTTTAATTGATTATAAATATAATTTAAGTCTTTGTTGGTAAGACGACTACTGCTGAAAACATTTATATTTCCAAAAATATTATATTTAACATCGTCTTTTTCAACACATATTCCGTTATTAATTAAATTACCAAGAATATCACACAGACTAGAATAATTATAGGCAACTAACATTTTTTATATAAAATAAAATGAACTCAAATTTAAAAAAAAAATAAAAGAATGTAAATCAAAGATGTTTTTTGACAAAATTGATAACATAATCCTTCTGACGAATACTTCCATTAATGAAAGTTCGCAATAAATGAAACCTTGCAATTTCTGGATATTCATCAAGTTCCTCCTTTGTAACCAAACAAAGTTTTTTTTCTGAAACAAAAACATGTGTTCCAAAACCTAACTTCTCTGACAAAAATGTATTTTTGTCATCGGTTTTTCCTTCTTTTAAAAGTTTCAAAGCCTGATTTACACCTTTATAAGAAGTAATAGCCTCCGATACTAATAATCTATGAGGATGTTTTCCCGGATGATAAAAATGACATTTTTCTTTATGATTACAATTACCTTTCATAAAATATGTACAGTTAGAAGGATTGGGTGAAAACTTATTAGTTTTTTCAACTGAACCACTTAATCTTTCTCCAGAATAAGGTCCTGTTTGTTGTGGAATTCTTAGAGTCGGATAATCCATATTGAAAATAGGTTCATCTGTTAAAGGAACCTCGTTCTCTAGAAATGTTCTGTTTTCAGGTTCCTTTACAATTTTTGCATCAACTGTAACAATTTCGGGTTCCTTTACAATTTTTGCATCAACTGGAACCGTTTCGGGTTCCTTTACGATTTTTGCATCAACTGGAACCGTTTCGGGTTCCTTTACGATTTTTGCATCAACTGGAACCGTTTCGGGTTCCTTTACGATTTTTGATTCAGTCGGAACCGTTTCTGGTTCCTTTACAATTTTTGCATCATCTTCTGTGTAAAAAGTAGAAAATACACAATCATTGTGTGATTCATTTACTAAAATACAGCATGTATCGTCTAATTGAACAATCGCTTCACGAATTTTAAACAATAAATCAAGACAATTTGGGTCTGGAACTGATTTTATTGATGATAATAATTTATTAAGTTCCGTAATACAAGCATATCCTTTTTTAATGTTGTTTTTAACTAGTTTTTGATGAATTTCAAAAACAGTTAATTTTTTTGTTGAATTGTCTTTAAACAACGGGCAAGACTCGTAATCAGAATCAGAATATTCTTCGCAATAAGACATCGTCGCGTTTTTATAATTATTAGTATATTCAATTTTAAAAAATTGGTTATTCTAATATAAGTATATTTCTAACTTTTTCTTCAAAATTACCGATACTTGTAAAATTAATATAGTATCTTATTCCGAGCAATAAATTAATAATTTCTATATTTATAAGATCTTTGTTTGGAAATACCATTAAATGGTATAATAAAGCCTGTAAAATATAATCAGTAGAAAAAGTATTAGTAAATTTTAATTCTATTACCTTATTATTACCTATGATATCAGCAATCCCAGAAAGTTTTTCTTTAATTAAATTTACCTGAAAATCAAATTTTTCTTCATAATTTAAATTATCAATCAAATTACTATACAAATACAGTGATGAAATATGTTCATTCCAGTCTTTTAAAAGTAAAAATTTAGATTCATAATTAAATTGGTATTTGTAAAGTGAAATCATAAATATATAATAATATTTATTTGTTAGTAGTTGTCTGTAATAATTTATTATTTTATCTTTATCATACTCAACAACTGAATTTTCGTATCTAATTCTAATTAAATTTTTTTTTTTATTTTTAATAAAGTTTATAAATCCTTTTTCTTTTGCATCTAATTCTTCAATATCAATCAATTCAAGAGATTTTAATTCAAAATCATCAGAAAGAAAATTATATCTTTGTTTTAAATTTTTAAAAATTATAACCCTTATAGGATCTAATAATATAACCCCATTTATTTTTTTAATTTCTGATTCTATATAAAAATTAATTGTATTATTTTTTATATAATAATTGATTTCATACAATAATTCGGCATAAAATCCATATAATGCACTAAAAATATTATAATCTAATGGTTTGGGTAAGTCCTCTTCATAAAATTTTTCTTTAATAGTTGTATATTTTAATTCTCTTATTAAATTACTATAATTTTCATTGTTTAATAAACTAATAAATTCAGTTACACCAAAATATACTGTTTTTATATCTTCGGTTTTTATTTCCTTTGTCACAACTTCTACATTAGAATTATAAAGATTTTTATCAATATTATAGATACCTGGCCATAATTTATTCTGTTTCATACAATAAATTGTTAATTCTTCTTTAGCTCTACTTAAAATAACATACCATAAAAATTTATGTTGATATAATGTATCATTTGATAATTTTGCAGTCATTGTTTTTTCTTGAAAATTTAAAACTATAAGTTTCTTAAACTCTAAACCTTTACTACTATGACCAGTTATTAAATTAATATGACCAGGAATTCTAATTATTGTTTTATTGCTTATTATATTGTCTTTACCATCATAATAATGTTTTACATATGGAATATTATTATTTTCAAACAAATTTAAAATTAGAGACAAACCCATACTTTTATATTCATCCATAATTGGTTTTGATAATTTCACAGGACCAATAACACAGATATCTTCATATTTTACTTCTGTTGTTTTGATGTCATTTAATAAATGTAGACAAATACTTTCAATATCGTTTATATATAAAAAAGGTTTTTTACCTTCATATTCTGTCATACTTTCCATTGAATCATAATTTGTAAGAGGTCTAAAACCATTTACAAAATTTACGATTTGTCTAGTAGATCTATAATTTTTTACTAATACAATTTTATCTTTACATTCTACTAAATATTTTTCTTCGGCAGGATCAGATAAAGATTTATAAATAGTTTGATTAGGATCTCCAACCAATTGTAAGAATATATTTAAATGATCACATATTTTTTTAATCAATTTGTATTGAATTTTTGACATATCTTGTGCCTCGTCTACAATAATACATTTACAATTTTTAAGACATAATAATCTTAAACAAATAGCTCTATTGTTTTCAATAATGTTAAACGCATCTATTAAACAAGTTCTCAAATTAAATGGTATATTACATATTTTTATAATACTATAAGCCAATCCGTGAACAGTTTTTACATTTAAAGAACTAAACATTTTTGTATCTGATTTATTAATAAAATCTTCACACGCTTGTTTATTAAACATAAGAATAAGGATTTCATTATCGTTATTTATTATATTAGAAAACTTTAAATATTTACCTCTTTCTATAATAGTACGAGTTTTTCCACCGCCTGGTATTCCTATAAGAGCATTATTTACAAGATTAGAAGTAATAAATTCAACCTGTTCTCGATTAAACTGTTTCAAATCACACATTTTGAAAAAATAATATTATATATATATATAACATATTCAATGTTTAAAAAAAACATTGAATTTCAAAAAAATAGTAAACACTGGATATGCAGAAGTTACTTAGAAATCTTCCAGATGATAACAAAAGAAAAGCCAGTACGGTATATGCAAAAATAGGTAAAGAAGGAAAGTTTGTTCCCTCTACGGAAAGTAAATGCGCAGAAAGAAACGCTTTACCTTTATTTTTAAAGGAAAATTATTCTTTTGCAAGGACTACTGGTTATCATAACAAAAAAATAGATATATTAATAGTCCGTCTTGGGATAGATAATGATGGAAAAAAAATATTATCTATGTCTCATCCATGTACTAATTGTCGCGCATATTTACGTCTAGTGGAACGAAAGTTTCATATATCGTTTAAGATTACGTATTCAACAAGAGATGGAGGTTTTGAAACAAAGGTGACAGACGAATTAGAATATTACGAAAGACCAAAGGAGAGAAGAAGGGCAAGAGGTAGAAATAAGAAGAAGTTATAATTTTTTTCTAAGGTTTTAAAAAAATAATTTTTTTATTTTAATTACACATGACTGTGTTAGTCAATACGTCTCACTCACAAAAGCAATTTCCACAATACCACGAGTGTGAAATACAAATCTTCACCCATCCAGAATAGAAGAAGTTTTTCAAAGTCCATCCAGTCCAGGTAGTACTGTCCAGCCGATGGACAACAAACATCTTCCGCGTGTTCTCGAAGGTCACGAAGCTTTAAGGCGTAAATAAAGGTTCCGTTAGAATGATCCTCCGTTTCTTCAACAAACGGCGGTAGCTTAGTATCCTTTACTTTGGTAAGCAAACGAACGAAAAAGATTTGTTCGTCTATTTCGTTGAGCAAAAGACTATTCTTTTCTTCACTACTTGGCATTTTGTTGAAGAATTTTTATTAAATAAAGAAAATTCAATTTTTTTTTTATTTTTCTAAGGTTTTTAAAAAAATAATTTATTTTATGGAAAACTTAATAAAGATGTCTATTACGAACGATATACATCATTCATAAAGGTAATTCCCACAGGTTTGAAAACCAGGAAAATAGAGATTCCCCCATCAAGGAATCTTTCAAGAGCTTTTCAAACTCTCTATTTTCTGCAGATATTTGTCCGTCAGATGAAGAATTAACCATCTGAAGGTATCTTCTGAGGTCTCCAAGGTTGAACGCATAGTAAACTCTACCATTGTCAGGATCTACTTGAGTTTTAACGAAATTGGGAAATTTAAAATCTATAAGTTCTCCATATTGTACAGGAGTTTTAAACTCATTACAGTCAACAAAATTGCGAAGTTCTTCTTTTTCATTCTGTAACGGAGTGTCTGAAGGTATATACCTCCTGACACGGTCCGATGATTGTACAGGTAAATTGTTCTGACCTGAGCTAGACATTAGTTTCGAATAAGTATTAAATAAAATAAAATTCAATTTTTTTTTTCGTTTTTATAATCCAAATATTCAAAACTAATTATATAGTATTAAATGAAAAATCGTATAACTACAATTACATTAATTTTTTATTATTTCAGTTATAATCTGCCAATACCAAGTAGAATCAGATAATACTTGTTGAGGGTTTGTCCAAACTGTATTATTATATCCCATTAAATAAGAATAAGCACTAACAAAATTACCTATATATGATTCATTCAATACAGTATTTGATGAAGCGTAAAAAGATGTATTACCGCTCGGACTTAAAGGTCCTGGACCATCAAGAGCAACCATTCCTTTACCGTGCGAATTACTTAATGAATTTCCTTTTATAATTAATCTAGTTATTTGTGATATTAACTGTGTATTTAGTAAATAAAAAACTAAAAAAGCACTAGTTTCTACAACTGTACAATTATCTACGATAAAATTTAAACCAGTAGAAACAAGATAATCAACATTAATAAATTGATGCAAAGGATATGCATTTAAATTTGTTATATTACTTATTCTTAATGTTCCGTTTAATCTTTCAGAAGGTAGACCTACAGTAGATGTTACTTGAATAAATCTAGTATTTCCTGTAATTATTCCATCTTGTCCAGAGTTATACCTAGTATTTGATACTACACCAGAAATCCCAGAACGGTAAATTCCAATTAGTCTCCTAGTAGAATTATTTGGTCCAACATAGGATAACACACAATTATTTATTTGCCAAGTATCAGCAGTTACAACAACACCAAATTCCATTGTTTCTATAATACAATTCTCCACATAAATATTAATAGCATTGTTATTTTTTATATTTACAGTTGTTTCAATAGAAGTATTATTTGTTTTTCTTTGTTTTAATATTAATGTATGTAAAATAGTGTTACTATTTAAAATTTCAATAAGAGAAACAGGTGCTAAAGTTGAAGCAACGGTTTGTATAGTAGTAGTTGTTAGTCCATCGGTTTGCCCTTGTAATATTAATTGTTTTGTTATTTGTATAACAGAAGAAACAGTAAATTCTTCATTTGATAATAATAATCTATGTCCATCAAGAACTTTTATATCACTAATAGCTGAAGAAATATCTTTAAAATCACATCCAGAAGATCCAACCGTCCATGATGTAGAATATACGAGACTTGGAGGATTGATAGTAGTTATAAATGAATTAGAGTCAGATTCTCCTGTTATATTTAAATTTACATTATTTCCAGAACAGCTATAATTTACAGCGGTTGTATTATCACCGTGCGACCACAGCGTAGAAGTTGAACCTAATTGAGAAACATTAGAACTATTCATAAAAGATCCAACAATATATGAACTAGTTCCTTTATTATATAGTGAATTGCTTCTAATAACAGAAGATTTATATGTATTTACAGTTTTATTTTCTTGTGGTAAAGTTAAAACCGTAACAGGTGTATCGTTGGTGGTAGTATATGTTATTTTTTTATACTCTACTCCATTTATAAAATTAATTGTAGATTTATCTATATATACATTATCAGCAAGAATATTTAAACTTTCTTTTTTGTAATCTGAAATACAATCTATTACAGCATTACTAGATTCATCTATATATTCTTTTATACTTCTATTGAGAAACAATGATATAGAAAATCCAGAATTATTATCACAACACCAAAGATAACCAATTTCGGAAAATTCAGAAATATCATAAACAGTTGATATATCTTTATATGTTATGGTTACTGTTTTTAAATCTAAAAGAAATATTAAAGAAGAATCAATATCCGCGTTTATTAATTGTTTTACAAAAGTATTAGATGTAGAGTTAATATCGTGATTTTCTCTAACAAGACCTATATAAAATGACGAACCGCTATGTATCTTGTATTCAAATGAGTTAATATCTGTTCCAATAAGATATCCAGTATTAGACAGTAATCCTTTAATTCCAGACTTATTTCCCAATAATCTGGCAGTTGATCCATTATTTAATATATCGATATCTGTATGTTTTTTGTTTGTAGACCATTTAAAATTAGATGGTTTATAACCGTTTTTAATAGTTAATAAATTCATATATATATAAAATAAAAATCATTATTTATTTTATAAAATATAATTATATTTATATAAAAATGTATTACGATAGTCAAAATATGTTAGGTGGCGCTAAAAAAAAATCTGAAGATAGTGGTATGGAAAACAGTTCATTTGTACAAGTTTCTACCGAGAGAAGAAAAAATGATGAAAAAGCGTCTGGGTTTTATAAGAAATTTAAAAAAGGAGATGAAACTAAAGAAAGATATATGTCTAGTGAAAACGGAAAAGGAATGGTTGTTAAATCTGAAAACGAGGGAGATTGGGTAGGTAAAAAGTTTTCTCCAGACAGTGATGCTAAAGAAATTTCTTTATCTCATGATAAAATCGATCCTAATCAAATGTTTAAAGACACTTTTCATATAGACACCGCAAAACTATTGTCTCTAAAAGGAGGCGGCAGTAAAAAAAGATCTAAAAAATCTAAAGGGTCAAAAAAATCTAAAAAATCTAAAAAATCTAAAAAAGGTGGTGCTAATAAAAAAAGAACATCTATGAAAAAAAAAGTTACTGGATCTAGAAGGGGCGGTAGTTGTTGTGGTAAACCTTAATTCTTTTTGAGTTTTTGTTCTAAATTTTCTATTCTAATACCCTGAGATTTAACAACATCAACTAATTTATTGATTTGTTGAATAATTTCTATATTTTTTGCCTTTATTACATCTACTTCAACACTATTATTTTTATCTACTTTTTTATAAATAGTAGTAATGTTATCAAACGATACTGGCCAATTTTTTTTGTTTGGACTATTATAAAGATTATTTGTTAAATACATAAAATATTTACTATTTTTTATATTTTGTGAAATTACAAATCCTCCTCTTACAAAAGTACCATCTGATTTAATATATCTAATATGTGAATCGGTTGGAATATCTACCCAATTTTGCTTAGGAACCGCTATATAACCAACTAATAGTTTTTTTATATCTTCTGGATCTATTATTTTCTTTTTTTTATCTGATACAGATCTTTCCTTTTTATCTGATGATGATCTTTCCTTTTTATCTGATGATGATCTTTCTTTTTTATCTACAATATTAAACATTGTTTATATTATATAAATTATTGTAATATTAAATATATAATGAATATTTATTTTTTAGACGAAAAGGAAGAAAAAGCTATATTGGATATAAATAATATTAATGAAATTGCAGAAAAATATAATAATCGTCATTTGTCTTCTATCCTAGCAACAAAACAAGTTACTAATTTAATATATGAATACAATAATATATGGAAATTAAATTTATTTTTAGATGATATGAAGAATAGTTTAAAAATAAATAATAAGTCAATTGAAAATATATTAAAAAAAATGACTATTAATAATACAAATATAATATATAATCATTTTTCTAGATTAAATTCTTATGTTTATTTTATGAGAAATTATAAATCATATATGAAAAATAATATATTATGTACAATTGTAAAAATTAAAAGATATCATAAATTTATTAACTATGGATATATTTATTCGGTCATAGATACTAAACATAATGTTTTTTTTATTAATGATATATATATTTGTATAGGTCCAAATATGGTTTCAACCGATGGCGAATATCGTTCAAGATTTTCACTTATATCGTTAATAAAAAATATAGAACATACATTTAACGAATTATGGACTACTGTGGAAGAATATTTATTGAAAGATAACAATATAGCGTTTGATTATTCTTATCATATACCTTCACATTTTGATATAAATATTTTATCAGAATTAGAAAAAAATATAATATCTTCCCGTAATTCGATAAAATTATTTATTATTATCTGGTTAACACAATGTTTATTATTATCTATGAATTTACATATATTGAATACCGATAAAATGTATTATTCAAATATTATAAATGATAAAGACATGGAATTTTTTGAAACACTAAAAAAAAAATTTAGTATAGATAATATCAAAAAGTTTTATTTATATTCCAATTATTACGATACTCCTGTTAGACAAATAGATATAACTAAAGTTATATCTTATCCTATTATAGGTCAAAAAATTATACCTCTTTCTAATGAAAACAAGGATATAAATATAACAAGATATACATGGAACGAGTTATATATATCTTTACTTGTTAGCGATTTACTTATTAATAATATATGTCCTGGAGTTAATATGACATATGATTGGTTTTTTATAAATAATGTAGATAAAACAATTTTTAATAATTCAGAAGTTAATTATGTACATACAAAAAGATCAATTGTTATACTAACCGAATATGTTGGAAGAACAGTAGATAGTTTAAAAAATTATGGAAA
>Ga0164293_10001290_pt1 | contig 20842 bp, 23 predicted proteins | sample GEODES118metaG_FD_111487 | JGI IMG/M metagenome (GOLD analysis project Ga0164293, IMG submission 111487) | Eutrophic lake water microbial communities from Lake Mendota, Wisconsin, USA - GEODES118 metaG | ecosystem: Environmental > Aquatic > Freshwater > Lake | place: USA: Lake Mendota...
CTAGCATCCCAATAGAACAATCTAAACTAAGTTTTTTTAAATCAATGCTTGTACTATTTTTTCCAAATACGTCCAAAAATGGCAATAATTTTCTGTAATATTTCCCTAATAGAAAGGAAAGTATTGCGGTAATAAGAAATAGTAAGGTAGAGACTGCGTCCATTTTCTCTTTCGTAAAATCTTTTAATTAAAGAAAAACAAATGTCCTTATCAACTAAGCGGAAATCTCACCTCCACCACTGTACCCGTGTCTTCATGGCCTTCGTGAGGTCCGGTGACTAAGTCGGAAATTGAAAAACCGATATTCGATTCGTTAATCTTATTGTAGGTTACCAATCTCTCGGCTGTTATTTTAAGGCCCTGAGATTTGTATCCTTTTCGTGTTTTAGACTGTATCTCTTTAGCTACTTTTCGTCCAACCCCATTATCTTCCATTCTGCATATTAAATGATCTTTAGAATAATAAAAATGTATTTTCAAAACACCTTTCATCCGTTTGTATCTTAGCCCGTGATTGATGGCATTCTCAACGAACGGCTGGAGAATCATAGTAGGTATTTCTATATATTTGTTGACGTCCTGATCAACTTCAATGGTAAAATCAAACTTATCCTCAAACCTCAAGCTTTCCATCTCTATATAAATATTGAGCAACTTTATTTCCTCTTGTAGGGATGTATATTTGCTTCGTGAGGAATCCAAAAACATTCTTATGAGATTAGCAAACTTTGACAAATAGCTGTTGGCCGTGATGGCATCATGAGTCATCACAAAAGATTGAATAGAATTAAGAGCATTAAAAATAAAATGCGGGTTCATTTGAAGCTGAAGTGTGCGTAATTCCAATTCTACAATTTTTTTGGCATGACGCTGTTCCTCATCTGCCCAAAACTTTAAGAAACGTTCTCTTCCATAAAACAAACCAAAAAGAGAAATAAAAGTAGCTCCCCAGAACCACCACGTTCTCCACCAAGGCCGCTCCACTTTTAAGTGAAAAACAACCGAGGGGGCTACTTGACCACTCTTGGTTTTATAACTAACCGCAATGTCGTATTCTCCAGATGTAATATCCGAAATCTTGAATTGATTCCCTTGAAAAGCTACCCACGTGGTGGCGTTTTGGGCAAAAAAGGTTTTCTTATCTAGTTTATAATAAAATGATTGAATGTTTTTCCTGTCAAGTGTAGTTTTGAAATGCACCTCTACCACGTTGTCGTAGTAATTCACCAAATATCTCGTTTTGAAAGCATTGTCTTTACCCGCAATTTCAACGTTTTCTATCAAAATTTTAGGCAAAGAAACAGCAAACGACTCTTTTAAGAAAGCAGTCGGAATAAAAATCAAAAAAAATAATGACAGCTTTAATCCAACTGCTAAATTGTTATTTTTCAATCTAAATTTAATTCTTGACCAATTTTTGCCACTTTGAGTTTGAGTTTTTCCAAAGTTTCATTAAACTCACTTTTGTTTTTGAGTTTATCTTTAACACCAATATAAAATTTAATCTTAGGTTCGGTTCCTGATGGCCTGCAAGTAAACTTGGTGCCGTCCTCAGTAAAAAACTGGAGCACATTCGAAGACTCCATGCCCATTTTACCAGATTCTATCAGGAAGGACTCACCAGTTAAAAGATTTTTACGAGTTAACTCTCCTAGATCGTCCATTCTAATAACCTTAGAACCCGCCAATGTTTTTGGTGGGTTATTCCTAAAATCGGTCATCATTTGCTGAATTTCCTCAGCACCTGTTTTTCCTTTTTTAGTAACTGAAATAAGACCTTCATAATAGAAACCAAAGGTTTTGTACATATCAGCCAAGAAATCAAATAGACTAATACCCTTATCTTTAGCGTAGGCTGTAAGTTCGGCTATCATTGCACAGCTCGCTATAGCGTCTTTGTCACGGACTTTGTCGCCAATAAGATAACCATAACTCTCTTCACCACCCGCTATAAAGGTCTGATGACCTTCCAACTCCCTGATAACCTGTGCTATGTACTTAAAACCAGTGAGCGTATTATAGCATTTCACTCCAGCTTTTTCAGCCATGGCATCTATCAAATCCGTAGTTACGATTGTCTTACAAACAAATTCATTTCCTGTTATTTTTCCAGCGGCCTTCCAAACTTTTAACAGATAAAATATAATCAAACTTGCAGCCTGATTACCATTTAACAACTGCCATTCACCTTCAGGATTTTTAACACCCATACCTACCCTATCGGCGTCAGGGTCTGTGGCAATAACCAAGTCAGCATCTATCTCTCGTGCCTTTTTGAGTGCCAAACTCATGGCTTCTTTTTCTTCTGGATTAGGATAAACCACCGTAGGAAAGTTACCATCTGGTGTGGCTTGTTCTTTCACAATAGTCACGTTATCAAAGCCTAACTGTGCCAAAGCTGGTGGTACCATGGTAATCCCGGTACCATGTATTGAACTGAATACAATTTTCAAATCCTTTTGCTTTTTAATTATTCTAGGCGACACAGCAATACTTTTTACGGCCTTAAGGTATTTTTTATCTAATACCTCACCTACCATCTTTATTCTCTTCTTTACGCCCTTAAATTTTATGTCTTTCACGTTCGTGATGGCGTTTACCTCAGCCACTATGTTTTTATCATGCGGGGCTACCACTTGTGAGCCATCAACCCAGTAAACTTTATAACCGTTGTACTCTCTTGGATTGTGCGATGCGGTTATCACTATACCGGACTGGCAACCTAACTCTCTGACAGTAAAGGACAATTGCGGTGTTGGACGTAATTCTTTATATAGATACACCGTTATTCCATTGGCTGAAAGTATATCTGCGGCTATTTTACCAAACTCTGGTGAAAAATTCCTGCTGTCGTAGGCAATGGCCACTTTAATTTCCTGTCCTTCAAAACATTTGTTTAGATAATTAGCTAAGCCTTGTGTAGCTGACCCAACTGTATATTTATTCATTCGGTTAGACCCTACACCAAGCTCTCCACGCATTCCACCAGTACCAAATTCTAGATTTTTGTAGAAAGAATCCGTCAACTGAGTTCTATTTTCAGCTTCTATTAACTCTTGAATATTATCTTTTACGTCTTGGTCATAACGTCCTTTTAACCAGGTTTTAATATTTTTTTCGGCTGTAGCGTCTAATTTCAGTTTTTTCAACATATTGTTATAATTTAAGGAAGAGACAAGTAAATAAATATTAGGAAATTAATCAAACTATTTGGTCCAAATTCTGCTTAATTGTGTTAAAAATGGTGTCGGTAGGCAAATCGTTGGCATCTGTTCCGAAAGGATCCTCTATTTCTTCTGCCAGTAATTCTATACCAGCAAAAACATAAAATATCAGTGCTACTATCGGACAAGCCCAATAGCCAAATTCTCTCACGAACCCTATCGGCATAGTAAATATATAAAGGAAAATCACCTTTTTTAAAAACAAACTATAAGAAAAAGGTATTGGTGTTTTCTTGATACGTTCGCAACCACCCAAAATATCCATAAATGACTTTAAGTCGTCGTTCAGATAGACCATCTTTGTGTATTTATCCGCCTGATTATGTAGTAATATGGATACTTTATGATGAATGACATTCATAATGGCCAATGGAATATGATCTTGTTCTTGAGGCAACAAATCAATTGTTTTTTGATGTAAACACTTCACCATCACGCCATCTCGCAAATGTTCTTTGGTGGCATAGACAAAGTCTACAAGTAAGATTCTAATTTCATCTTTAATAACACTGTCGCCATCTATTTCAATAATTTTCAACATCAAACTACGGGTATTATTTACCATTGCTCCCCAAAGCTTTCGTCCTTCCCACCACCTATCATAGGCGGAGTTTGTCCTGAAAACCAATAACATAGACAACACAAAACCAACCAAAGAGTGAATAACCGTGGTGTTTTTAAAAGTTGCATTAAAGTAATCATTTTCTAAAAAAGCAACCAAAGCAGTAAACAAAGCCACTCCAAGAATACCAGGAAGCAATTGCCTGAAAGTATCACTTTTATGAAAATCAAATATAAGTTTCCACCAATCCTTGGGATTGTAACTAACCATTTAAAAGAAGATTCTAGTTTAAATTATCTAACAAATATACCAAAGCAGCCATGGATGCGGCACCCAATTCTAATTCACGCTTATTTACGGTCTCAAAAGTATCGTTACTGGCATGGTGGTAATCAAAATACCGTTGAGAATCAGGCTTGAATCCTATAATGACGGTTCCTGTCTTGGCTAATGGACCTATATCGGCACCACCGCTACCTCTGCCTATTTCGTGTAATCCATAAGGTGAAAGCAAGGGTTTGAAATCCGTCAAAATACTCACTTGTTGATCATTACCAACAATTCCAAATCCCCTTGGTGTAAATCCTCCAGAGTCAGATTCTATGGCATAAATATGTTTTTCTTTTTTCTTTTCAGCCACATCTGCGTAGGTCGTTCCTCCTTTTAAACCATTCTCTTCATTCATGAACATCACTACTCGGATGGTTCTTTTGGGCTTGTAACCAATTGCCTTAAGTGTCCTTAAAGCCTCTATAGATTGCATACAACCAGTGCCGTCGTCGTGTGCACCCTCTGCCAAGTCCCACGAATCTAAATGCCCTCCTATCACTATAATTTCCTCAGGCTTCTCAGAACCAACTATTTCACCAATTACATTGTGAGAAGGAGCGTCTTCTAGTGTCTGACAGTTTTGTTTAAAGTAAAATTTGACTTTAGGATTGGATTTCAAGGCATTACTGAGTTCGTTGGCCGCATTGGTAGAAATGGCAGCAGCAGGAATCATCCTTCCGCCAGCATAACGCATGGAACCTGTGTGCGGAAAATCATCGTTTCGGAGGTTCATTGATCGAACTATAACGCCTAATGCACCATATTGAGCAGCTTGTGATGCTCCTCCCCCACGCTGATCCACTGCTCCACCGTAGGCTTCAAAAGTATTTATTTTGGTGGCATCCATAGGTCTATTGAAAAACACTATTTTGCCTTTTACCATTTCTTCCCCAAGCTCTTTAAGCTCCTTAAAATTCTGCACTTCAATCACCTCTGCAATTAATCCTGAAACAGAAGTTGCTATTGAACCTCCCAATGCCGCAATCGGTACTTTAACTTTTTTACCATCCTTTATAAAATATGCTTCCTCCTTGGCTCCTCTAGTCCAGTGCGGCACCGTAACATCTTGGAGATAGGCCCTATCAAAACCGTAAGATTCCATTACTTTTTTGGTAAATTCTACCGCCTTCTTGGCTCCTATTGAACCGCTTAGTCGTGGTCCAATGGATTTGCACAATACACGTAGATTACTATAAGCTTCACCTTTTGAAAGTGTTTCATCGTAAATCTTTTTGATGAAAATTGAGTCCTGATTTTGAGCAAAAACCGTTACCACAGAGAAGAGAAATAGAAAAATAAATTTAAGCATGGGTATATGATTTCATGAACCTAATTAAAAACACAGCATACAATATTACTGAATAAAAAGTCAAATAATAGGTATTTCTATAAAATTTAAGCAAAAAAAATGCCCTCAAATACAAGAATGAGAGCACTTGAATATTTTCTAAGTACAGCTAAATCAATGTTCGTGAAGATTGTCTCTATCATAACCATTAGCAAAAATACCTGTAATGATAGCTGCTCCAACTATAAAAGTAAGCAGGTCGCCAAAAACACCTAAAACTGCCAAAATCAAAACATAAACTGTAATCATCAACCAAGAAGGTATTTTTTCTATTGCTTGTCCCATATTTTCAATTCTTTATTTCTGCAAAAATAATAGATAATTCTATTTGTCCAAAATAAAAAATCTGGTAATTTTAGAATATGAAAAACAGTAATATTATTCTCAAGAAAATTTACAAAAACCTTTACCGTGAAAATAAACTCAATTTCATAATCATTTCCTTTCAACTATGTGGCATTTCCTGCTTTGCTCAAGAATCCCCTTACTATCAATTACCACAAAACCGTAAACATAATTATGAATTGTTGACCATGCCCCATCTCAATACCTTTACGATAACCTACTTCCTAGCGGCCTCTGTTGGCATTAAAAAATCTTACTTCACAGAATATCTTACCTCACCAACGCCAGTAGAGTCCAATTCCGAAATGGAAGGTTTTTGGGATATTACCATTGGGCAGAACCGAAACGACAATTGGATTTTTGAACTTGGCATAGCGAAATATAACAGTAACCTAAAAACAAATTTTACGGCCTTAGGCAGAAGTTTATTTCCTTTTAGAAACGAAATGAAACAATACTACCTCCCTTTCAGACTAAAGAAAAAAATAATAACATTGGATAAGGTAAGTCGTTCCGCATTTTTAAACTTGGGCATTGGAGTGTCTTATCTGTTTAAAAACCAAAAAAAAACCGCCGAAAAAGACAGAATTCTATTTAACCAAAGACCCATCCCTGAACCACGCGACTACACCACTCTAGATTTTGAAATGAATTCTTCAAAAAATCCATTAGCCTTTGAATTCATAACAGAAATACGAGGCAAGGTCTCTGAAAGGCTAGAAATTACTGCCTTCGGAAAGGCCTTTTTTCGACCAGATAGATATTTAAGCAACCAATTTACGTTTAATTACGTTGACCAAACTTCAGTAACCTTCGGAATATACGAAAAACCTTTGTCTATATTATTTGGTATTCAGGCACGACTCAATTCTCCAAAATATTACGGTTACAAAAGCCGAGTGGATTAAAGAAAAAAAGTAGAAAATTAATTTTGAAAATAAAATAAAAAAAATTAATTTTAATTTCATATTAATACCCCCCTTAATTTTCGAACAATGAGTAAATTTAACGAATGTGTTGAGCTTTACAAAAGCCAGAGCGAAGAGCTTGGTTTAGGACTCGACGAAGCACTTCTAAAAGGTGTTGCAAAAGGCTTAGGTCCATCTATTTACAATGCAGACTCTTCAAAAGTTTCTGGATCTGATAACAAAGAAAAAGAAACAGTAAAAAATAATTTCTTGATTAAAAAACTTGGTTTAGCTGATACCCCAGCCCTTGATGCAGCTATTGACGAAGTTCTAGAAAAAATGGGTTCGAGCAACAGAAACAAGCAAAGAGCAGTAGTTTACGCACTTTTGGTCAAAAAATTCGGCAAAGAAAGCATGTTTATGTAAAAAAAACCTTGTAAATACATGAAAGAGTTTGAGCCTACCTCGAACTCTTTTTTTTTGAGTTTAAGCCAAAAACCTTTTAAAAATTCTCCAAAACAACTAAACCACAAAATATTATTGCATTTTTCGTATAAAAAGAACTACTTTTCTAACAAAACGAAATAAAAACAAACGTCAAATTGTTAAATTTGCAGAAATAATAAACGATCAATATTTGTGACCTCAAACAAGGAAAAGAAAATTTTCATAATCGATTTTGACAGTACTATTACAAAGGTAGAAGGGCTAGATCAATTAGCAGCTATAGCCCTTGCTCAAAGTTCAGATGGTGACAAGATAGTTAAACAAATAAAAGAGCTAACCGATGCTGGCATGAACGGCGAACTTTCGCTATCAGAGTCGCTTTCAAAACGCATGTCATTGCTCAATGCCAATAAAAAGCATGTTGCTACTTTGGTAGAATTTCTCCTTGAAAACGTTTCGGAATCTTTTGAAAGGAATAAGAAATTCCTAAAGGAATACTCCGACCAAATATTGGTGGTTTCAAGCGGTTTTAAAGATTTCATAGTGCCAGTTATAGAATATTTGGGTCTTAAACCTGAAAACGTTTATGCCAATACCTTTACTTACAGTCAAAATGGTGATATCATTGGAGTAGACAACACCAATGTTTTGTCGCAAACTGGTGGTAAAATCAAATTAGTGAAGTCTCTAAACCTCGAGGCTCACGTTTCGGTGATAGGCGACGGATTTACGGATTATGAAATCAAGCAAAATGGACTTGCGGATAGATTTTATGCATTCGTAGAAAATGTAGAGCGTCAGAAAGTGGTAGATGTGGCAGATTTTGCTATAAAGTCGCTTGACGAGTTTTTATTTTATAATCAGCTCCCAAGGGGTCAGTCATATCCAAAAAGTCTAATCAAAGTTCTTTTACTTGAAAACGTACATCCAGCAGCCATTGAGGCTTTCGAACAACAAGGGTTCGATGTGGAGTTTCACAAAGGAGCTATGGATGAAGACGAACTCATAGAAAAAATAAAAGACGTATCTATTATTGGCATCAGATCTAAAACCGCTGTTACCAAAAAAGTTTTGGAAAATGCCGATAAACTTTTGGCCATTGGGGCTTTTTGTATCGGCACTAACCAGATAGACATCAAAACAGCGACCGAAAAAGGCATCGCAGTATTTAATGCACCTTACAGTAACACCCGGTCGGTAGTTGAGTTGGTTATCGGAGAAATGATTATGCTTATTCGTAAGGTTTTTCCAAAAAGCTCAGGTATGCACAAGGGTGTTTGGGACAAATCAGCCAATCATAGCTTTGAAGTTAGAGGCAAGAAATTGGGCATGATTGGCTATGGACACATTGGTACCCAGTTGTCAGTTATTGGAGAAGCCTTAGGCATGGAGATCTATTTTTACGATATAGTTGACAAAATGCCAATTGGCAATGCCCGTAAATGCCGCTCCATGGAGGAAGTTTTCAATGTGGCCGATGTGGTAAGTATGCACATTGACGGCAGAAAAGAAAATACCAACTTAATAGGCGAAAAGGAATTTGCCCAGATGAAAGACGGGGTAATATTCATGAACTTGGCACGTGGATCAGTGGTAGAGATTCCAGCATTAGTAAAAGCAATAAAAAGTGGCAAAATTCATGGAGTAGGTGTGGATGTTTTTCCAGAAGAACCAAAAGCCAACACTGACCCTTTTGTATCTGAATTAATGGGCTTAGAAAATGTTATTCTTACGCCGCATATTGGAGGAAGTACGGAAGAAGCTCAACAAGGAATCGGAACTTATGTGCCTGAGAGACTACTCGAATATATCAATAACGGGAGCACCACAGGCAGTGTAAACTTCCCTGAACTTACGCTTCCATTGCTTCAAAACTCGCATAGACTATTGCACATACACAAAAATGTACCCGGTATTTTGGCAAAACTGAACAATATTTTTGCAAAACACAATATAAACATAACCGGACAGTATCTAAAAACAGATGAAACACTAGGCTATGTAATTGTAGATATCGAGAAATCTTATTCACGTGAGTTTGTACAAGATATTAAAGGAATAGCCGAGACGATAAAATTCAGAATGTTATTCTAAATAAAAAGAATAGCCACGAAAGTTTCGGGGCTATTCTTTTGATATTTTGTCTGAAATGTTTTTTGGCTATTTCTTAAACAAAATAAGAAAAACCATTTTCTTCATTAAACCAAGGCCACTTCGCAAACTTCAGATGAACATATTAAGCTAAAGGCTTAAAATCATTGGCTGTAATCAGTTACGTTATAACAAAAACACTCCTCATTAAGCCAACGAAAAATATCTTTCTCGAATTATACTTTCGTGGTGTTTAGCATGGCCTGCAATCACAAAACCCAATGCCAGTGGGGATATCCGAGTCATGTTTGCAGTTCCTTTTCGAAGAAGCATAGTTATATCCATGTTTCCAAAAAGGTCAATAGTCGAACGTCTCAGTATTTCAAATTCTGTCAAAAGGCTCTCTATAGTCCTATTTTCCAAGTTTGTATTTTTTGCATAGACATTTTCATCAAAGCTAGGCAAAACAGTATCGTCATTTCTTGCAAAGCACAAAGCCCTGTAGGACATAATACGCTCTGTATCAATACAATGCTGTACAATATCTTTCAATGTCCATTTATTTGGTGCATAGATACCATCGCCAATCGCCTTGTATTTTTCCACATCCGCAAAAAGTTTTTTAGGCGAAGACATATCCAATGCCTCTAAAAGTTGGATATTATCAGATGACAACAATATGTATCTGTCAAAAAAATTGGGTAGGTCTCCGATTTGAAGGCTAGTCATTCTATCACTATTTTAAATAACAAAGGTAAATAAAAAACATTTTCGACACTTCAAATCAACCAATCTTTATCCGTATTAGCCATTGGTCACTATTTTATTATTTTTGTAGCAATAGCCTTTATACTTGTAAAGAAATTAAAAAAATAAGGTAATTTTGCAGAAACGCATACAAAGAATGGAGTTCGAAGAAGAAGAAGAATTTGTAGTAAGTAAACCCAAATACTCGGAAAGCGAGAAATACCGAATATTTGACAAGGAATTTATGCCTCACATAGACTCCATGTATAACTTTGCGTTTAGACTTACCAACGACGAAGACGACGCCAACGACCTAGTGCAAGACACTTATATGAAGGCATTCCGATTTATAAATTCGTTTCAAGAAGGCACCAACGCCAAAGCGTGGTTGTTTCGCATTCTAAAAAACAGCTTCATAAACGACTACCGGAAAAAGAGCAAAGAGCCATCCAAAGTTGATTACCAAGAGGTTGAAACAGTCTACAACTCTACCGAAGATGCCGAATTTGAAAGTACATCGGACTTAAGGATAGAGGCGGTGCAAGACATGATTGGCGACGAGGTAGCCATGGCACTAAACGGCTTGCCTGTTGATTTTCGTACTGTCATTATACTTTGCGACATCGAAGGCTTTACCTACGAAGAGATGGCAAAGATTCTGGATATCCCAATAGGTACTGTAAGGTCAAGATTACACAGAGCACGGAACTTATTGAAAGAGAAATTACGTTCTTATGCAAAGTCCATGGGTTATAAGGAATTACGTTAAAAACAAGATAATTTAAATTTTTTTTAAGATGACTGAGTGCTCGGGTAATGTATTGATTAAAGAGGAATGCGAAAATCATGAAAAATGCATGAAAATGATTCAGGCCGTTTTAGATGGTTCCGCCTCTCCCGAAGAAATTGAGCATTTCAAATCGAATATGGAAGTATGCAAACCATGTTTTGATGGTTATGAATTAGAAAAATCTATTAAGAATTGTTTACAAACCAAGGTAGAGAAAAAATGCTGTCCACAAAACACTGTGGATCAACTTAAAGCGAAAATTGGTATAGGACTAGTGCTTTTAGCAGGTTTTATAATGAAAATTAAAGTTATTCAGGTTATATTCTTATCATAATATTGTTCCTAGACCATCATTATCCACTGGAAAACTCCCTTTTCAGTGGCTTTTTATTTTTAATATGAAAAAAGGCAAAGCAATTATATTTTGTGCACCCTCTGGTTCAGGCAAAACTACACTTGTAAAAAACTTGTTGGAGACACAATCGGATCTAGGTTTTTCTATTTCAGCTTGTACCCGCGACCGCAGAGGAAGAAACGAAGTACACGGTAAAGATTATTATTTTCTTTCAATAGACGAATTCAAAGAAAAAATAAAGAAAAAAGAGTTTGTAGAATGGGAAGAAGTCTACCCAGGTGGCTATTACGGAACTATGAAAACAGAGATAGAGAGACTTTGGGATAGCGGAAAGAATGTGATTTTTGATGTAGATGTGAAAGGCGGCTTAAAATTAAAAGAATACTTTGGAGATACTGCAATAGCTATTTTTGTAAAAGTGCCATCGATGGAAGAACTAGAGAAAAGATTGGTCGGCCGAGGAACTGAAACCGAGGAAAGCCTATCCAAACGACTGTATAAAGTAAAATTCGAGATGGCCTTTCAAGACCAATTTGATGTGGTGCTACTCAATGACGACCTAGAAGCTTCATACGTCAAAACTAAAAAACTATACGAAGACTTTTGCAATAACAAAGTTTCCTTGGAAGTAAAACCTGTTTTTATCTAATGAAAATTGGACTTTTTTTTGGCTCATTTAATCCGATTCATGTCGGCCACTTGATTATAGCCAACACTATGGCCACATCTACAGACTTGCAGCAGGTTTGGTTCATTGTTTCTCCACAGAACCCATTCAAAAAAAACAATTCTCTTTTGCACGAATTTGATAGATATACCATGGTGGAGCGTGCTATTGCAGATAACCACCGACTGAAAGTGTCTGACGTAGAGTTTAACCTTCCAAAACCAAGTTATACCATAGATACATTGACTATTTTGGCAGACAAATTTCCAGAACACGAATTCGTGTTAATTATGGGCGAAGACAATCTGGTACAGTTTGCGAACTGGAAGAATTTCGAAAAGATATTGGAGTTTTATAAAATATATGTCTATCCAAGACCCGATACCGCACCACATAATTTCGAAAAGCACAGAAGCGTAAAATTTGTAGAAGCACCCCTACTTGACATTTCGGCCACCTATATTCGTAAGCGACTCCAAGAGAAAAAAAACATCAAATATTTAGTTACAGATGCTGTAGAAGCCTACATAGAACTCAAGAAATTCTACATTTGAGTTTTTTGGCCATACAAAGCTAAACCTTTCAAAGTAAGATCAACGTCAATCATATCAAAAGCATTCGAAATATCGGTTAATACAGCCGATAGGCCACCTGTGCCAATCACTTTTATGGGCCTTCCCACCTCAGTCGATATCTTTTTCACAATACCCAACACCATGCTTTCGTAGCCATAAATTATGCCAGACTGAATGGCGTGCATGGAGTTTTTGCCAATAATTGAACTTGGCTTTTCAAGCTTCACCTCTGGCAGCAAAGATGTTTGCGAAAAAAGTGATTTTATCGCAGTTTTAATACCTGGAAGAATGGTTACACCTTCAATTTCACCTTTATTATTCACCATTGTAAATGTTAATGCAGTCCCAAAATCAACCACCAAACAGTCGGATTTAATCAATTCAAAAGCCGCTAGAGCATTTACAAAAAGGTCTGAACCCAACTCTTCTGGCATATCGATATTGATTTTCAATAAATCAGACTGAGCCGGAGCCACTACTAAAGGTTTCAAATCGAGAAATTTTTCACAAAAATTAAGAAAAAAAGGTGTCAGAATAGGCACAACACTACTGATAACCGCGTTCTGAAGTCCCCGTTTTTCGATATTGTTTTCCAACATAAAATTCAAAATTCTATACTCAAAATAAATAGAATTCTCGTTTTTCAAAGACCTAATCCTTAACTTATTAATTAAATTTTTACCTTGAAAAAAACCAACTACGGTGTCAGTATTTCCTACATCAAAAACAATCATCTCTAGGTTTTATTTGATGCAAAATAGGAATAAATCATGAAAAACAGGAAAAACCCTTTCAAATTATTGACTATCTTGGATTTTATTCAATCAAAACTTTTTGTTCTGAAAAAAACACTGTAAATTTGCAACCTTTCTGTAAAAAAGTGAATAAAGTAATTTCGGATTTTGACATTAACATTCATGGTTTAGAAGACAAAAACTATGAGTACCAATTTGAGGGTTCTGATTCCTTTTTTGAACATTTCGTTCAAGACATTGTGGAGAGGGGTGATTTTAAAGTAAAGTTAGTTTTAGAAAAAACCAGTACACTTTTAAGATTGAGATTCGACATCGATGCAGACTTGAGGTTAGTTTGTGATAGAAGTTTAGAAGAATTTACGGAAAACTTCATTATTCAGGAGACGCACATTTACAAATACGGAGAAACCTCTCAAGAAATGAGCGACGAAATGGAGGTAATACCATTCGGAACACCTAAGATTAACGTGGCCGACCTGATCTCGGATTATATCTTATTAAGTGTACCCATGAAAAACCTCCACCCAAGATTTAGGGCGGAAGAAGATGAAGATGAAGATGGCATAATGGTTTATCTAGACCCCAATGCTCAAAGACCAGAAACAGATACAAGTACAGACCCACGTTGGGCTGCACTCTTAAACTTGAAAAATTTAGAAGAACAGTAATATTAATTTTAGACATATATGGCACATCCAAAGCGGAAGATTTCGAAAACAAGAAGAGACAAACGTAGAACTCATGACGCATTGTCAGCAAAACAATTGTCAGTAGATGTAACTACAGGTGAAGTACACCTACGTCACCATGCACACGTAAGCGAAGGAAACCTTTACTATAGAGGCAAATTAGTAGTAGAAAACTACAACTAATTCTCAGTATTTTAAGTTTCTAACAAAATAATTTAACCGATGAGAAAAATCGCAGTTGACGCAATGGGAGGAGATTTTGCTCCCAAGGCAGTGATAGAAGGTGCAATAATGGCGGCTTCTGAATTGCCCGAAAACTATCAAATTGTTTTAATCGGAAAACAAGATGCGATGCTTGAGGTTTTACACGACCTTGAGTACAGAAAAGGTGCTATAGAAATGATTTATTGTAATGAAGTCATTGAAATGCACGAGCATCCAACTAGAGCATTTAGTCAAAAACCCAATTCTTCTATAGGAGTTGGGTTTAAACTTTTAAAGGAGGGTGCGGTTTCGGCATTTTGTAGTGCAGGCAATACGGGAGCCATGATGGTGGGTTCGCTCTTCACCCTAAGAACTTTAGGTAACATTCAAAGACCACCTATCGCAGGGTATTTCCCTTTAAAGAATGGCAATTTCAGTTTAATGCTTGATATCGGTGCAAATGCCGACTGTAAGCCTGAAGTCTTGATGCAGTTTGCAGAACTCGGCAGTCTTTATGCACGATTCGCTCTGAATATAGAAAACCCCAAGGTTGGTCTAGTAAATATCGGTGAAGAAGAAGAGAAAGGTAACACTGTTTCTCAGGCTGCATATAAACTGCTCAAAAATAATAAAAAAATCAACTTCATCGGTAATGTAGAAGGCCGTGACTTATTCGAAGGCAAAGCCGATGTTTATGTTACGGAAGGTTTTACGGGTAATGTTCTCTTTAAAATGGGAGAATCATTATATGAACATGCAGTTTCGCAAGGTATAAATGACCCATTGATTAATCGTATGAATTATGAGGTTGCCGGTGGTAGCCCGATAATTGGTGTAAATGGCAATGTGATTGTGGGCCACGGAATATCCTCACCTTTAGCTATTAAAAACATGATTCTTTTGGCAAAAAAACAAATAGAATCAAACGTTGTGGATAAAATAAAAGAAGTATTTTCGTAAAATTTATTAGAAACCATTTAGAATTTAAAGCCTATGAATTTAAAAGCTGCCATTACTGGCATTCACGGGTATGTACCTGAGGATGTAGTAACCAATGCCGATTTAGAGAAAATTGTGGAAACCAACGATGAGTGGATTACTTCGCGAACAGGCATAAAAGAAAGAAGAATTCTCAAAGGAGAAGGAAAAGGTACTTCAGTAATGGCCGCCGAGGCTGTAAAAGGACTATTAGAGAAAACCAATACAGACCCCAAAGACATAGACTTGGTGATTGTAGCCACAGTAACTCCAGACTACATGTTTCCGTCAACTGCCAATTTGGTGTGTACTCAGGTCGGCATTCCGAGCATTTGTAGTTTTGATATATTGGCTGCTTGCTCTGGTTTTATTTACGCATTAGTTACAGGTGCCCAGTTCATTGAATCTGGTAGATTCAAGAAAGTAATCGTTGTAGGAGCCGACAAAATGTCATCTATAATAGACTACACTGATCGTACAACGTGCGTCCTTTTTGGTGATGGTGCAGGTGCTGTACTTTTAGAGCCAACCACCGATAATGAAGGAATTATAGATTTCATGCTTCATTCCGATGGTACGGGTGAAAATCACCTAATAATGAAAGGCGGTGGTAGTAAATACCCAGCGTCGCATGAAACAGTTGACAAACATTATCATTACATCCATCAAGAAGGTCCTTCAGTATTTAAGTTTGCGGTGACCAACATGGCAGACACTGCTGCAGCCATAATGGCGAAAAACAACCTAAAAAGTGATGATATCAGGTGGCTGGTACCTCACCAAGCAAACAAAAGAATTATTGATGCCACCGCAAATAGAATGGGGGTTGGCGAAGACAAAATAATGATTAACATCCAAAAATATGGCAACACCACTGCTGCCACTATTCCACTCTGTTTGTTTGATTATCAAGATCAAATAGAAAAAGGAGATAATTTAATACTTGCAGCTTTTGGAGGTGGATTTACTTGGGGGTCGGTATATGTAAAGTGGTCAATCTGATTTTATGAGAACTTCAATTTTTGCTATGTTATTTTTTTATGTAGGAATAGCTCCTGTTCTTGGCCAACGTTTGCGGACTTTCAATAATGTGCATATTGGCACCAGTTTATCCCCCTCAAGCAATAACTATTCCGTTGGTGTTGGAGAAATGATTCAAATACAAAAAAGTATCCCTTTTAGAATTCTTTTAGGTGTACAGTATAGTGCCAAAGTTTCTAAAAGCGGTATATGGCCTTCAAATAGCAACAGCATTGGTCGAGAATTCAGCCTCAAACAGAATATTTTTACTTCAAACATAAACTTACCTATTGGAGGTGAAATTTATTACAAAAGCATAGGCATTGGTTTGGTTCAAGAAATCATCAACTTCAATTTGGCAAAAAGTTTTGATTCAACCAAACTAGATCTTCCGAGCAATCATGAAATACGGACTAATAGGTTTAGTCATATTTTTTCGAATAAAAACAATTTAAACACAACACTATATTTAGTTTACACAATAAGTGAGTCTTTCTCCTTAAAGTTTGGCTTAAACCGTGGAAATGACGTTTTTAACTATTACGAAAGCTCAAAAAAAACAGGCTTTTCTAGATTAACAAATAATTCGATTTTTATTAGTATCAGAACAAATATAGAAAAATAATAATGGCAACTACAGCAGATTTTAGAAATGGTTTATGCCTAGAATGGAACAATGATTTGTATATTATTGTAGATTTTCAGCATGTAAAACCAGGTAAAGGTGGTGCATTTGTACGTACCAAACTTAAAAACATCAAAACTGGCAGAGTTCTAGACAATACTTTTACGGCTGGGGAAAAAGTGACTACGGCAAGAATTGAAAAAAGACCTTACCAATTTTTGTACAAAGACGAAGTGGGTTATAACTTCATGGACAATGACACTTTTGAGCAAATCTCGCTTGGAGAGGCAATGGTTCCTTTGGCGGACTTAATGAAAGAGGGTTCAAATATCGATATCTTGGTTCATTCAGAAACAGAAACTCCGCTTTCGGTAGAAATGCCTGCCTATGTTGAACTTAGGATAACATACACCGAGCCCGGAATCAAAGGGGATACCGCCACAAACGCTAGTAAGCCGGCCACTGTAGAAACAGGTGCTAATATAAAAGTACCTTTGTTTATCAACAATGATGAACTTATAAAAGTAAACACCTCAACTTACGAGTACGACTCAAGAGTTAAAGAGAAATAAAAAAATATCAATTAATGGTTTCTATTAATTGCTACATTTGCAATAAAACCGAATTATTTTAAAAATATGGATACTAGAGAGATTCAAAAACTTATAGATTTCATTTCGAAATCAGACCTAAGCGAAGTAAACATAGAAACTTCGGAACTGAAGTTACAAATAAAAAGAAATGCCAATAATCCAGTTCAATATGTAGCTGCACCTGCTTTTGAGGCAGTAGCCCCTCAAAACGAAACCGTTACAGCTCCAGTGAGGGAGGCCGTCTCAGCAGCTCCAGTTGAGACTGTAGCAAATACTAGTCACCTGATTGAAATAAAAGCACCTATGATAGGCACGTTCTATCGTTCAGCAGGACCTGGTAAACCTAATTTTATAGAAGTTGGCGACGAAATCACCTCAGGTAAAGTTATATGTATATTGGAAGCTATGAAGCTATTCAATGAAATAGAATCTGAAGTATCTGGTAAAATCGTAAAAATATTGGTGGACGACGCTACACCTGTTGAATATGATCAGCCCCTTTTCTTGGTTGACCCGTCTTGAGTACTTAAATTATAAAACCAAAAGCTATGTTCAAAAAAATACTAATAGCCAACCGAGGCGAAATAGCTCTTCGTATTATCCGTACTTGTAAAGAAATGGGCATAAAGACTGTTGCAGTTTATTCTACTGCTGACAAAGAAAGTCTTCATGTACGTTTTGCAGACGAAGCTGTGTGTATAGGACCGCCGCCAAGCAAGCAGTCTTACCTCAATATTCCAAGTATTATATCAGCCGCGGAAATTACCAATGCTGATGCCATCCATCCGGGATATGGCTTTTTGTCAGAAAACGCAGAATTTTCAAGAATATGCGAAGACTACAAGATAAAATTTATTGGAGCTACTGCTGAGCAAATAAACCAAATGGGTGACAAAGCAACAGCAAAAGAAACAATGAAAAGAGCTGGTGTACCAGTAATTCCTGGCTCAGAAGGACTGTTAGAATCGGTAGAGCAAGGTATTGCTCTGTCTGAGGGAATCGGATACCCCGTAATTGTGAAAGCAACAGCTGGAGGTGGAGGACGAGGAATGAGAATTATCCGTAGCTCAGAAGAATTTCAAAAAAACTGGGATGACGCCAAAATGGAATCTGGAGCTGCATTTGGAAACGATGGGCTATACCTTGAAAAATATATAGAGGAACCTCGGCATATTGAAATTCAGATAGTTGGAGACCAATTTGGCAAAGTTTGTCACCTTTCAGAGAGGGATTGTTCAATACAAAGGAGACATCAGAAATTGGTAGAGGAGACTCCATCACCAGTGGTTTCTGACGAACTTAGAGAAGAAATGGGTAAAGCTGCCATCGCAGGAGCTACTGTTATAAAATACGAAGGAGCTGGCACGGTGGAGTTTCTTGTAGACAAGCACGGTAAGTTCTATTTCATGGAAATGAATACCAGAATACAAGTAGAACACCCTATCACTGAAGAAGTTACTGACTTTGACCTCATAAAAGAGCAAATAAAAGTAGCCGCTGGAATTCCAATTTCAGGTATAAATTATTTTCCGAAAATGTATTCTATGGAATGTAGAATAAACGCCGAGGACCCAACGCAGAACTTCAGGCCTAGCCCTGGAAAAATAAAGCAAATTAACTGGCCGGGTGGGCATGGTATAAGGGTTGATTCGCACGTATATGCAGGCTACACTATTCCGCCTAATTACGACTCCATGATAGCGAAACTAATTGTGACTGCCAGGAGCCGTGAGGAAGTGATAGTTAGAATGAAACGAGCATTGCAAGAGTTCTTTATTGACGGTATTAAGACTACAATTCCTTTCCACCTGAAACTGATGGACGATGAACAGTTTAAATCTGGCAAATTCAATACATCGTTTTTGGAAACCTTTAATTTCGAGGATTTATAAAAATAATGATATGTATAGAAAAAGGTCGAGAGCAGTCTCGACCTTTTCTGTTTTAATACTTATCATAAAAGCGTTTTATTCGAGTAGAAAACTGACTATAAATAGGTTTACAAAACTCAACAAAGAGTAGCTGTGCAGGAGGTGGTATTTCTTCTTTAAACTTCACGGCCTCTAGATCCAATTTCGACAATGCTCGTTCGTCTCCATTAAAAGATGCCCATTTGTTATCCCAAATAAACTCCCCCGGTAGCTGGTCTCTTAGTAGTACTTTCTTAGACTTATAATCGTAAATTTCCATAGAAAGCAAACCTCTTGAACGTACAGATTTATGGTTTCTAGTAACACTAGCGTTTGCAAGCCCGTATACATCAACATTCTTCCCTCCTATTTTGGCAGTTCCAATTCTTACGCTGTCTTTGCTGGTAACATTGATTTTTTCAGACTTAATATTGGTTTCACCGACTACGAACTCTATAAATTCCAAACGCACCACATGGTCAGGATTGAGCTTGAGTTGCTTCGCCTCCGCGGGTTGATAAAACCTTACGAATTTATTGAGTCTTCGGTTAGTTTGGAGAAACTCATCAACTTTACCTCTAAAAAAATCATTACTATATTGATACATTTTAGAGTTGATATTGGGTTGTTCTACCACCACATGATATGAACCCATGAATAAAGCATCCTCAACCTTAGCACTGACATCTTTGTAATTCGGAGCATATCTAGCTAACGCAATGAAATTATCGTACGCATTTCTACCTGCATCAATTGTTTCTTTTCTAAGAATCGCATCTGCATACTCATATCTTTCAGACGCCGCTATTTCTAAAGCATCTTCATATTCTCTAAAATATGAGTCCGGCGAAACAATTTTCCGGCAGGCAGTACATTTTTCTATCCTGTCATGCAGTTCGTTGAGTTTGGTATAATCATCTACTACCCTTTCAAATTTAAACTGCTGATTGGCCGACTTTGCTCTACTAATATCTCTTAACAGATCCTCTTGAGCTAACTCATAAGCGTTTGGCAGTACTTCGAAGGCTTTATCGTTGTTACTATCTTTCCTTAATTTTTCTATGGATTGCAAAGCAGCCTCATAATACTTGCCTGACTCCAAGGCCTTTTTGCCAGATTTAGAACAAGAAATTATTACTACAAAAAATAGTAATATCGTAACTTTCATAGCTTTCATTTTACTTTTTTGTTTGATTTATTTTCAATATTTCATGAACGAATCAATTTTAGAATATCACTTTCTGATATTCTATTAATCAGAACATTTAACAATACTTTAGCATTTATTACTTTTCAAAAAATCTTTTACAGCAAAATGGTGTTTACAAGTTAAACAAAAAAACGACAATGAACAATATTTTAAAAAACTGGACACTACTAAGAGCAAGTCATTTAACAGCCTCAATTGTTCTATTGGCGACAGCGGTTTACTTCTCACACAATGTCTTTCTTTACATTTTGGGTGCAGGTTTTTTGTTTCAAAGTTTAACAAACACTGGCTGCAGCAACAACTCGTGTTCGAGAGATGAGATCAGACGACGTTACAAAAGAAGGCACTGATCAATGAAAAAATATGTAAGAAACAAAAATGGCTGTGACTACTCCGGCCAAATCCGCAAGTAAACCAGCTACCAAAGTATAACGGGTGTGCTTAATACTTACGCTTCCAAAATACAAAG
>Ga0164293_10001291_pt1 | contig 20829 bp, 16 predicted proteins | sample GEODES118metaG_FD_111487 | JGI IMG/M metagenome (GOLD analysis project Ga0164293, IMG submission 111487) | Eutrophic lake water microbial communities from Lake Mendota, Wisconsin, USA - GEODES118 metaG | ecosystem: Environmental > Aquatic > Freshwater > Lake | place: USA: Lake Mendota...
TCAATGCCCACGCATTAAAATGCTGCGGGTAAAGATAGAATAGAAGTTATTTGCTTATTGGTCCCGTAGTTCAATGCCCACGCATTAAAATGCTGCGGGTGAAGATAGAATAGAAGTTATTTGCTTATTGGTCCCGTAGTTCAATGGATAGAATAGAAGTTTCCTAAACTTTAGATACAAGTTCGATTCTTGTCGGGACTACTTTCCTAAATTTTAGATACAAGTTCCCCGCCTGCTTCGCTTAGGCGGGCAGGGACTCTTGTCGGAGCTACTTTATTTTTTCAACATATATAGGTATCCATACCCCCATTCTTAATGATATCATACATTGTCTGGCAGATATAAAAATCAGGTAATACTCAGCTTCTTTGAAGGAAATTCAGTTCCCTATAAAAATTTTTATTAAATCTGCTTTGCGAAAAACAACAGAACTTTACCTTACATTCCGTTATTGTTTCATGGACCAAAGCTCAACCTCCACCAATTTCGCTTATAGAAGCCAGTATGAAGTACTTTTTTATCATGCTTCAACCGGCATTGTTATTGTAAATGATTCCGGTATTATACTTTCTGTGAACCCTTTCCTGTTGAACATGTTTGGCTATGAGGGAAATGAACTTTCCGGTAAAACCATTGAAACTTTAATACCGCATCGTTACCACCATAAACATGTGGGAGATAGAACGGTCTATGCCAAAAAACCATCGAGCCGCCCAATGGGAAGTGGTATAGATTTATATGGTGTAAAAAAAGATGGAACAGAATTTCCGGTTGAAGTGAGCCTCGGCCACTACCAGGAAAACAATGAAAGCTTTGTAATAGCATTTGTAAATGATATCACTATTCGAAAAAATGCCGAAGCAGAAATCATCAACCTTAATAATCACCTTGAAGAAACAGTGGCTGAAAGAACAAGGGAACTTTCTAACACCCTCAACCAACTGGCCCTATCGAATGAACGCCTTGAAATAGCTATGGCTTTTCAAAAAGCAATCCTTGATAATGCAGGAGTTATGCTCATTGTAACCGACAATGAAGGGGTCATCCGGCTGTTTAACCCGGCTGCTAGCCAAAATACAGGCTATAGTGAAGCAGAAGTTGTTCATCAATCAACTCCTCTTTTATTTCATGCCAGGGGCGATATCGAAAGAAAACGTGAGGAACTATATTCCGAATTCGGATTAAGGCCCAAAACTGATTTCGAAGTATTAACCGAAAAAGCCCGACGAAACCTGCATGTTGAAGAAGAATACAGCTATACCAGAAAGGACGGAACGGTATTTCCGGTTTCACTAACGGTAACCACTATACGCGATAAGCAAAAGCAGATTACCGGTTATATGGGTGTGGCGGTTGATATTTCTGCACGTAAAAAAGCGGAATCCGATTTGATGGATTCGCTCCAGAAGGAAAAAGAACTCAGCGAATTGAAAAGCCGGTTTGTTTCCATGGCATCACACGAATTCCGCACCCCGTTAAGCACTGTTTTTTCCTCCGCTTACCTGGTTGAAAAGTACAACACCACGGAGGAGCAACCTAAAAGGGAAAAGCATTTGCAAAGGATTGTTTCTGCAGTGAACATGCTCACCGATATCCTTAACGATTTTCTGAGTGTAGGTAAAATTGAAGAAGGAAAAATACAAGTGAGGCCAGCGGAGTTCAATATCCGAAAACTAGTAAATGACGTGATCCAGGAAATGCAATCTATCGCAAAGCCACAACAGGAATTAGTATATGAGCATATTGGGGATGAGCATCTGGTTTTAGACCCCTCTTTACTCAAGCATATCGTGATGAACCTGGTATCCAATGCTATCAAGTTTTCACCAGAGAGAAAGTCTATTCAAATCAATACCTTAGTTGACAAAGATTTCTGCCGCTTGATTGTATCAGATTCCGGTATAGGTATTTCAATAGAAGATCAGCAACATCTGATGGAACGCTTTTTTCGGGGTGCCAATGCCACCAATATCCAGGGTACTGGTCTGGGGCTGCATATCGTGGCCAAGTATGCAGAGCTCATGAATGGAAAAGTTGAATGTTTTAGTGAATTGGAAAGTGGAACTCGCTTTGTGGTTACATTTAAAACAATAACTTTACGCTCATGAAAACCCTTTTATTGATTGAAGATAATGATGAAATACGCGAAAATACTGCTGAAATCCTAGAACTCGCCCGGTATAAGGTTTTTACAGCTGCCAATGGAAAAATCGGTGTGGAACTTGCTCTTGAAAAAAAACCCGATCTTATCATTTGTGATATCATGATGCCGGTATTGGATGGCTATGGGGTTCTTCATGCCATTCACCGTAATGAAGAAATAAAGAATACGCCTTTTATATTTCTCTCGGCAAAAACAGAAAGAGGCGATTTGCGAAAGGGGATGGAACTCGGTGCAGACGATTATATCACCAAACCATTTGATGGAACAGAATTACTTAATGCAGTCGATAGCCGTTTGAAAAGGGTTGAGCTTTTGAAAAAACAACTCAATCCCAATTTAGAAGGGCTCAACCAATTGCAAATAGAAAGCTCCAATACGAATGTGGTTGCCCATCTGGTAGAACAACGCAGCGTAAATACCTATAAGAAAAAGCAGGTGATTTACACTGAAGGCAATCATCCCCTCCAATTGTATTATGTAATCAGTGGTAAAGTGAAAACTTTCAAAACCAATGATGATGGGAAGGATCTGGTTACCGAACTTTACTCACCCGGAGATTTTTTGGGCCATGTCGCCCTGCTACAATCCGGCGTGTATAAAGAAACCGCAGAAGCGATGGACGATACCGAACTGGCTATCATACCTAAAAATGAATTTGAAGACCTGCTGAACAGTAATTGGGAAGTTGCCCATAAGTTTATCAGCCTGCTGGCTAAAAATGTAGCGGATAAAGAAGCTCAATTGCTGAATATGGCTTATAATTCGTTAAGAAAAAAAGTGGCCGATGCTCTGGTTACATTAAAACTTAAATACCATAAGCCGGGAAATGAACTATTTAGTATAGATATAAGCAGGGAAAATCTTGCCACTATAGCCGGAACAGCTACTGAATCGCTGATTCGTACCTTAAGCGATTTCAAATCGGAAAAGCTTATAGAAATCCGCGATGGTCATATCAGCATCCTTAACGAGAAAAAACTAGTAGGACTAATCAACTGATCCTTGTTGAGCTATTAATTTTTCAGAGAAATAATTGTTGAAAGCGAACTTAAGGCTGTTGAATTTCTGCTCTGCAATTTCAATTTCTTTGCGAAGCCTTTTTTGAATCTCGCTGATTTCACCGATTAGCAACCGATCAAGAAGGTAATCTTTCTTCAGCCGCTTTTCCTGTTTAGAAACATCATTCCGTAACATCGATATGGTATGATCTTCAGCAAGCAATTCATTCTGATATTGTTCAATTTCTTCTAAAAAATTGTTTTTATGATCTGCTCTGGTGATTTGAGCCAGCCTGTTTTTCAGGTATACATTTTCGGTCTGAATGAATTCCAATATCCGCTTCCAGGTTTCATTCTCATGCAAATATTGTGTCTGATTAAACTCCTCCATCCTAATTTTATTTGAATAAATCATAAACCCTATCAGCGTTTTTTAAAGCGATAGGTTGTAAAATTAATAGGAGTATCCTTTCCTGTTTAGGATAAATGTCAGTTTAGTAAATGATTTTAGTCAGCAGGCCGGCGAAGTATGTTTTAAACAGCTGTACGTTCACTCAGTTCGAGCCAGCGCATTTCCTTTTCATCCAATTCGGCGATGATAGTGGCAATCCGGTCGGTTACATTCTTCAACTCGCTATATGGTAATGAAGTGCTCATTTTGGTTTCCAGATTTTCTTTCTCTTTTTGTAGGGCTGGTAATTCTTTGTCGAGTGTTTCCAACTCAAACTTTTCTTTGAAACTCAGTTTTTTCAGTACAAGTGTTTCCGCTATATTTTTTGTAGGATTAGCTTTGGGAACCACTGCAGTTTCTTCTATACTGTTCATGATCTGACCAGGATTTTTTTCGAGTAAACCTTTGGCTTGCGCTTCCCTGTATTGAGAATAGTTACCGGGAAAATCTCGGATAACACCCGCTCCCTCAAATGCAAAAAGATGGTCTACCATCCGGTCCATAAAATAACGGTCGTGACTCACAATCAGGATACAACCCGGATAATCGAGCAGGAATTCTTCAAGTGTTCGAAGGGTTTGCAAATCAAGGTCGTTGGTAGGTTCATCCAACACCAGAAAATTTGGATTTAAAAAAAGGACACTCAATAAATGCAATCTTCTTTTTTCACCACCGCTTAGTTTGCTCAGCAAAGTATATTGCTGTTCGCCACTAAAACCGAATTTTTCCATGAACTGACTGGCAGAGATCTTACTTCCATCTGCAAGCGGAAAAAATTCGGCCATAGTTTTTACATATTCTATTGCACGTTTGTCTTCTTTATATTTTAATCCTTCCTGGCTGAAATTCCCAAATACAACGGTTTCGCCGTGATTGATCTTACCGCTATCCGGCTGTTCAAGCTGTAAGGCAATTTTTAAAAAGGTAGATTTACCAACCCCATTTTTTCCCACAACACCGATGCGTTCTCCTCTCTTAAATGTATAATCGAAGCCTTTCATGATGGTAAGCGAGCCGAACGCTTTATTTACTTTTTTCAATTCCAAAACCTTGCCCCCAAGACGGGTCATTTTAACTTGAAGGCTCACTTCATTGGTTTCTTTCTGCTGTTTAACCCGCTCTTCAATTTCTGTAAACGCATCCTGGCGGCTTTTGCTTTTGGTGGTTCGGGCCTTGGGCTGTTTGCGCATCCATTCCAATTCCTTGCGGAAAATATTTTTGTCTTTTTGCAATTCACTTTGCTGTACATCGAACCTTAAGCTTTTCTGTTCCAGAAAGTAATCATAGTTGCCCTTGTAAACGAATACCTTCCCTTCATCGATTTCAACAATTTCATTACAAACGGCATCAAGGAAGTAACGGTCGTGTGTAACCAGTAAAAGGGTGATCTTTTGGGCACCTAAAAATTCTTCCAGCCATTCGATCATCGAAACATCGAGGTGGTTGGTAGGTTCATCAAGAATCAGCAAACAACGTCCTTCATGCAATTGGGCTTCGATAAGAGATTGAGCTAATGCTACCCGTTTCTTTTGTCCACCGCTTAAATTTCCCACCTTTTCATTGAGATGATGCAAGTTGAGCTTACCGAGAATTTGTTTAAGATCGCTTTCGAACGACCATGCATTGAGGTCGTCTAATTTGGCCATGAGTTCGCCAAGTACTTCGTGATTATCGGAACCATTTTCCAGAAATTCTTCATAAGCCTTTACTATTTTAACAACCGGGTTATCCAGCCGGAGTACATTATCCCAGATGGTTTTATCGGGATTGAAATCATGATCCTGCTGCAACATCACCGTCTTGATATCCTTATGTACCCATACAATGCCTGAATCAGGACTATCCAGTCCGGCAATGATTTTCATAAGCGTGCTCTTTCCACTTCCATTTCTGGCAACCAGGGCAATTTTATCCCCTTCTTCAATATTTAAACTGATTTGGCTGAATAAGGTCCTTATTCCAAACGACTTACTGATATTTTCTACAGACGCATAGTGCATAGCCGCAAAGATAAATTGGAATAGCGGAAATGCAGTTATTATCCTTACTCAGGCATCGAATGAACTTTTCCTGTTATGTATTTCATATTTACATTCAATATGTATTATTTTTACGGCATCCGCCGGTATTTTTGTTAACCGTTTTATTTTATTCAAACCGCTATTCCAATCTGGCAAAATGAAACCGATCTCTACAGGCATTTTAGGATTTAAGCGGACTGCTATTTTTGGGCTGATGGTTATTGTTGGTATTTTCCCACTTGATTCCATTGCACAAAGGGTTTCCCCAATAAAGATAACCGCTGCCAATGCGAATGCCTATCGAGACTCCTTGAATTTGAAAATTTTTGGCACAACTGCATTTCCCTATACGATCCTGCCGGATTCTGTTTACAGTGGAGTGAGCAGTATCGATCATCTCACCAATTTTCCTTATGCATCTATCACTTATCCAAACGGGAACCTAGTGTCTATCGACAAATACGTTGTGAGTTACGATCCGGCAAGTAATAATTTTCCGAATAAGGCAAAAGTGTACGTATTCAGGCCAAGAAATTCAAACGAGAAGCTTTTCATTTATCATTCAGGACATTGTGCCGGAACTGCCATTGCGGAAGATATTTTCGCCAACAACAATGGGGTAAGCCCAGGTTTAGTGATACCTGCATTGATTGAAAGAGGGTTCACTGTTTTGGCTGTTCCAATGCCGCATTATCAGCAGTTGATACCCAATGATTTTGTTTGTGGATTCAACGGGCATGATCAGTTGTTTCAAGACAGTCTTTATAACTACCCGCTTGCGTTATTTTTCAAGCCTTTGATAGCTTCACTCAATCAACTGGGCAGGAGCAATTACAGTGGTATTTATATGACAGGATTATCTGGCGGAGGCTGGGCTACATCTATTTATCCTGCTATCGATTCTTCTATACAAGTATCGGTTCCGGTAGCAGGTTCATGGCCGATGGCTTTAAGGGCAGCTCTTTATTCTGAAGGGGATGCAGAACAATATTTTCCTCCTATTTTTTCTGGGTTGCTCGATTATCACGATTTGTATGCACTTTCTTGTTTGGCTCCGGCGAGGAAAATGCTTCAGATCAATAACCGGTACGACAACTGTTGTTTCAACGGTGCAGTCACACATATTTTTTATGTAGATTCTGTTGCAAAAGCACTTCAGGGAACCGGTGGCGAATTTAAATATTACCTCGATGAAACGGGCGCTAATCATGCCATTACACAAAGGGCTGTGCAGGTGATGCTAGCCTATATTAATGGAGAACAGGGGCAACTGATTAATCCTCCTCCCGATTCCATTTATTCGGGCATGAACTACAATTACAATATCCGAAATAATTTTTCAGTGAATATAAATCCAGGTAACAGCCTCAGTTTTTCCCTGCTCAAAGCACCTGAATGGATGAATATCAATTTGGGTACTGGAGTGATCAGTGGGCAGGTACTTCCCGGTGCCATCATCCCGATTCCTGATAGTGCCAGTTTTAAGGTAGAAGATGAGCTGGGCCGTTTTGTAGTATATAATTTTAATTTCATCAAGAAGCGTTCGGATCCTTTTCTTTTCACCATGCAACCTGATAGCCAGACTGTTTTCTTAGTGCCATTTTATTCACAATCTTTAACTTCAATCGATTTGCAAAGCAGCGGGGCTTTCTTTTTCAACAACCCTATATTGGAAGTAACCGATCTGTCTGTTCTCAATAATTCAATCATCAAACTGAAGCTCAATATGCCTTTATCTGTTAATGATTCTATTGGTTATAATGGATTTGCCGGATCATTTCCGGTACGTTATGCCAATGGATTGAGGATGGAGGATTTTAATTTGAAACCCATCAGGTTCAATGCAGTTAATAATAATTATGCCCGTGGAGGTATGATTCGTTTCAATACCGACACAAGGAAATTTGAATATTACAATGGTATTTCCTGGGTGAATATGCATTAAGCATTTACTGCCAGAGTTAGCTAAAAAAATTCTTGTTATGAAAAAGAAAATGTTCCTGTTCTTTGCTCTTATCAGTAGTAGCTTGCTGGTAGCTGCCCAGATGAAAATCGGTGATAATCCGGGTACCATTTCTGCGGGTTCTATTTTGGAGCTGGAAAGTACTTCAAAAGCGCTTACGCTTCCCCGTATGACAACCGTTCAGATGCAGGCGATACCCAATCCTTTGAAGGGTATGATCATTTTCAATACTGACAGTAATTGCATCTACCTGTATAAAAACAATAATGTTTGGGCAAGTATCAATACCGGTTCATCTTCGGGATCTGGCGATACCTGGCCTTATCATTCCAATAATCAATCAGTTGGCACTAACGGTAACGCACAGGGAATTATTTCCTTGACGGGAATCGGATTAACGGCAAGCGGTAATTATAGCCATGCTGAGGGCAAAGATGCGGTAGCATATGGAGATTATTCCTGGAGTGCGGGTTATGCAGATACCGCAATCAACGAAGCAGCAGTGGCATTGGGTTATCAGAATAAAGTAGCCGGAATTTATGGTTTCTCAGCCGGCAAGCAGAATGTGGTGGCTTACCAATCGGGTGTAGCCATGGGACAAGAAAACAGGGATACCGGTTGGTCGTCGCTGGCAATGGGGCTACAAAACAATATCAACAATGGCGTATCCTATAGCAATACTCTGGGATACAATAACAGCATCAGGTCTGGCTCATCGCATAATGCATTGGGCGAAAGCAATAATATTACCAGTGGTAAAGGAAATATGGTTGCTGGTGTAGGAAATACTACTGTAGGCAACTATAATACTTTGTTTGGAAAAAGCAATGATGTTCTTGCTGGTGATCAGCATTTTTTAGCCGGTGATATGAACAAGGTAACATCAGGTTCAACCAATAGCTTATTGGGTTTTGGTAACCTTGCAGAAGGCAATTATTTGGGTGCCATCGGACGGGAAAACAAAGTCTATTTTCAATCTGCCGTAGCATTAGGCCAGGGAAACCTGGATAGTGGTTACGCTTCAATTGCCGGTGGGTTGACAAACGTTATCAATAAGGATGTTCAATACAGTACGGTATTCGGGCAAAATAACCGTGCCTCAGGTAATCTGGCCCTGCAATCAACGTTGCCGGGAGCAGGAACATTTACTGCTGGTATTGAAAATACCAATACAGGTTATGCATCCATTGCTTTGGGATCGAACAACCGTTCTTTGAGTTTGAACAGTTTGGCTGCCAATTTCAATACCATCTCCAATGGATTTGCTATGACGGCGTTAGGCCATTACAACGATACCGCATATGCTGCGCCAAGGCTCAGTTTTGAACCTACCGAAATATTGATGGCCATCGGTAATGGCTTTGGTGATAACAGCAGGAGAAACAGTTTCACCATGTTGCGCAATGGTTTCACCAGTATCAATACCACTGCTTCCAACGGGCCTTCAATACCACGTGCAGAATTAGATATCAAAGGTACCGGAGCCTTGATTGTACCAGTGGGCACTACATCACAGCGGCCACAAACACCGGTTGCCGGCATGATCAGGTTTTGTACCGATTGCCCAGGCGGCCCCGTTTTACAGGGATATGATGGCACCAATTGGGTAAACCTTTAATAGCTAACTGCCGGAAATGCTTATTTTCGTTGTCAACTGATTTAAATGCCCGAACACAGGAAAAGAATCATCCATAATTTCATCTCGCTGTCTTTTGTACAGGGCTTATCGATTCTCTTTCCACTGATCACATTTCCCTATTTGTTGCGGGTACTGGGCGTAGAAGGATTTGGTTTATTCACTCTTATTCAAACCGTATTGATGTATGCCGACCTGCTGGTATCGTTTGGTTTCGGATTAACCGCAACCCAGCATATAGCCCGTAATCTCAGTAATGAAGAAAGAACACAAAACGTTATTTCAGCCGTATTCATCATTAAAGGGATACTGTTTACCATCAGTATGATTGGTTTCTTTTTAATGGCGATCTTTATTCCTTTTCTGCGGGAAAATGTTTGGTATATTTTATTGGCCTCTTTATACGTGATGGGCAATATATTTTTCCCCGATTGGTATTTTCAGGGTGTACAGAAAATGCGAAGTATGACTGTTGTTGCCTTGCTCTCAAAGAGTATCAGCTTAGTGCTCATAATGATATTGGTTCATTCAAAAAATGATATTCTTTTCGCCATCTTTGCCCTTGCAGCAGGCAATTTCATTGCAGGACTTATTGGTTTTTATTTGCTTTCGAGGACTATTTCCCTGAAGTTGAAAAATCCGGGCAAGCGTTTTTTGTACAGCATATTCCGGGAAAGTGCGGTGGTGTTTACTAGTATCATGCTGGTGCCTTTGTATTCTTCTGTGAATTTATTCATCCTCAGGGCCTTTACCAATCCATTGATGGTGGGTTATTATGCCATCGCAGAAAAAATTTACAGTGCACTTGCCATGCTTACCAATATTGCCAATAGAACATTTTATCCTCATCTCTCACAATTATACGCCAAATCGAAAGATGCATACCGCAAAAATGTCAGGTCAATTGTTGCGATCTTTCTGGCCGGCTTTACCATCCTTTCCCTAATCATTTATTTTACGGCACCCTGGATAGTTAAACTGGTGAGTGGATTGCATCAGGATAATGAAATCGACTATGCTGTTCAGTTACTTTCCATCATGTGTATCGGGTTATTTTTTTCACCATATGTGTCTTTCTTTTTTCAATTGCTAGTAATACAAGGCCAGCGAAAATCGGCATTTAAAAACATAGCCGTAGTAGTTGTGGTGAATCTGGTTTGTGGCACCCTGCTTACTTTTCTTTTTAGCGGGAAGGGAATGGCTGTAAACCTTTGTATCAATACTTTTTTGCTTGCACTGATCAATTATATTTCTTTTAGACGGAAACATCCTGAATTGGAACACAGTCCGTCATGAGTTACAGTATCATGTATATAAGAAAAATAGGCTCAAAGGGCAACTTTAATCAAAATGCGGCTAATTTTGCCAAACATCAATCAAGTTACTTCTTTTTGTTTGTTGAAACCCTTAAGAAAATGGATCAATCATGAGTAATGAGTATAAGCCGCATATATTGGAATGGAGCGATGAAAAAGTGGCCCGTTTCTGGAATTTCCGCAATAATTATCCTGCTTACGATGATACCTGGTTTACCCATCAGGTTGGTAAAGCCCTGCTTTCTTTTGTAAATAAAAAAATACCTGTAAAAGGAAAAGTGCTTGATTATGGTACCGGAAAAGGATTCCTGGTATCTTATCTCTTAGATCATTATTCTAAAGCAGCAGTGTATGCCTGCGATTTTACCGATAGCCTGGTAACAGAAACCCAACAACGATTTGAATCCAGGCTAAATTTTAAGGGAGCAGCTAAGCTGGAGCATCTTCCTTCAGCATATGCTGAGAATTTCTTTGATCTGGTTTTTCTCATCGAAACCATTGAGCACCTCACGGATGATTATTTAACAAGTACGCTTTCGGAAATCAACAGGATATTAGTTCCCGGAGGCACGGTGATCATCACCACCCCAAATGAAGAGCAACTGGAAAAAACGCATGTACATTGTGCCGACTGCGGAGCAACTTTCCACCATATGCAACACTTACGTAGCTGGAACAGTCAAAGTCTTGCTGCTCATGCTAGCCGTTTCGGTTTTGCCACTGTTTTTTGTAAGGGCATCAATATCCAATGGCATCAGAAAGCCGGAATGTTGCATTTTCTATCTGATCAGGTTAAATCTGTTTTTGCCAAGCCCAAAAAACCTAACCTGATTTATATCGGAAAAAAGAAAAAATAGTCAGCTGGTTTTGATTATAAATCACATCCAGCTTCTAAATTGTAATAGTTGCCGATCCCTGTAAAAATAACACTGATGATTGTGGTGCCTTCGCTGGAATGCGGCGGACTGGAACGCAATGTATCTCTGATTGCCAACAATATTGACACGCGTGTTTTTGAGGTAACTTTATTGGTTGTTGACAATCGAAATCCCTTTTACCAGATCAGCAATCCGGAAGTGAAACTCATTGATCTCGGATTGCAAAGAGTATCTTCCGCAATTCGTCCCATATTGCATCTCATTCGAAAACAAAAGCCCCGGATCGTACTTTCAACTGCCAATCACCTCAACCTGTTAATGGCCATCTTGAAACCTTTTTTTCCAAAAGGAACAATGTTAGTGGCGAGAGAGTCGAGTATCGTTTCTATCAATAGTAAGAGAGCCAAATTTGCACCGATATACAACGGGCTTCAGAAAATATTTTACCGAAGGGTAGATGCTGTGATCTGTCAGTCGGTTTTTATGCAGGATGACCTGATAGCCTATTATGGTTTTTCAGCAGTAAAAACCGTGATCATTCGCAATGCCGTTTCTCAACCTGTTTCACCAGAAGAAAAATCGCAACAACAAACCATTGCGCAGTTGATAAGCGTATCGAGATTATCACCCGAAAAAGGAATCGACAGGGTCATCCGTGCTCTTCAATACCTTTCTGTTCCTTTTCATTTTACCCTAATTGGTGATGGACCGGAGCGCGAATCGTTGAAAAACCTTGTAAATAGCCTTCACCTGAACGACCGCATCACATTTCTCGGAATCAGTGCAACCCCTTTTGCAATGATAGCCAGCCCGGATCTTTTTTTAATGGGCTCACATTATGAAGGGTTTCCCAATGCACTCATAGAAGCCAATAGTATTGGCATACCCGTTATTGCTTTTGATGCACCAGGTGGTATCGCAGAAGTGATTCAACCGGGCCAAAACGGTTGGCTGGTGAAGGATGGCGATGAGAGTGCTTTTGCCTCTGCAATAGAAATGGCATTGAAAACGCCATTAAACCGCAATGCTATACAAATAGATACGCTGAAGCGTTATGACCCTCAGACAATCATTCAGCAATGGGAAACCTTTTTCAAAAAGAGTATTGCTTAACAGATGGTAATACCTCAAAACTAACCATCACAAGGGCAGGCAAACCATTACCTTTGTACACTTTATGAAGCCAAAACTGCTCATCTTCATCAATTCGCTAAAATTAGGTGGTGCCGAAAGGGTAGTATCCCATCTGCTACATCACCTCAATGACGATTTTGAATTGCATCTTGCCCTTTATCGAAAAGAGATTGATTACGATATACCTCCTAACATTCCGGTATTCGACCTGCAACAATCGCTTGATGAACAACCTTATGCTGTTTTTTTGAAAATACCCTGGTTATCGTACAGGCTAAGTCGTTATTGTAAGAAGAACCAGATCCATACTTCCGTTGCATTTTTAAACAGGCCCTGCTACATCAATGCGCTGATGCGTACTTTATGGCGTTTCAAAGGTTCGATCATCATGTGCGAACGTACTCATCAGACCACTATTTTGGAATCTAATTCCTGGTTGTTCCGCAACGTAACTACTCCATTAGTTTCCTTTTCTTATAAGCATGCCAGCCTGGTACTGGTAAATTCTTATGCCTCCAAGCAGGACCTTATTGAAAACTTTCATGTAAAAACACCGATGCAGGTGATTTATAATCCCATCGACCTCGAAAAAATCAAAACGCAGGCCGCAATGCCTTGTTCAATTGAATTTGAAGAAGATAAGTTTCATTTCATCGCAGTGGGGGGGTTTCGCAGGGAAAAGAATATGCAATTGTTGTTGGAAGCTTTTTTCATTATCAAGAATCTTCCGGTTAAACTGATCATTGTAGGTTCCGGTGTTCAAAAGAAAGATTTGGAAAAAAAAGTTCAGGATCTTGGATTACAAACACAGGTATTTTTTACAGGTTTCGATAATAACCCATTCAAGTATGTAAAAAGAAGCGATTGTTTTGTGCTGAGTTCTTATGTGGAAGGATTTCCCAATGTACTCCTCGAAGCACTTGCCTGTGGAAAGCCCATCATCTCTACAGATTGCAAATCTGGTCCGCGGGAATTATTGGCGCCGGGCACTGATCTTCATCACCAGGCACTTACCAATTACGAAGTTGCAGAGTTTGGCATCCTCACTCCTGTGAATGATGTTACCAATTTAGCCTCCAGTATGAAAAAGATGTATGAGGATAAGCAACTTCGCGAAAGTTATGAAACGAAGGCTTATTCCCGTGCCGAGAAATTTGATGTGAGTGAAATCATTCAGTACTTTCAGGTAGCTTTTTCGGGACATTGATTTTTGCACGGTACCAGATACCAAAAATACCCGCAAAGTAAAATGGTATGATCGGGATACGATAACGACCTAGCGTTCCAAAATTGGAAGTTGACAGTCCAACTAAAGAGGCAAATATCAATGCAAAAAATATACAAAGGAAAATAAAGCGGTCGGAAAAAATCGTTCTGAAAAACCTGAAAAAACCGGTTTTGAACATTACGAATATGGTAATCCCAAAAATCACCAGGCTTTCGAGTGCCGAAAACAACATCAGTAAATTTCCCGATTCCCACAGAAAGGGCCTAAACAAGGTAGCCGTTATACCCGCGGGAATTTTATTAACGAAGCTGCTCATTGTTGGGTCGATGGTACCGAGATCAAAACCAGAACCTGCATCTGCAACATCAGCACCGAAATAAGATTGTTGTTGTTCCTTTACCGTATCGAAGAGTTTGCCAATGGCATAATTTCCCAGTAAGTTGTCAATTTTTGTGGCATTGATTACATATAACACCACCACCGTTCCAAGTAACACCGGTAAGAAAACCCATCGTAGAAAACGGTTCTTCACTTTACTGATCAGCCCAAAGATAACGTACAAGATATAAGGGATGAGAAAAGCTGTAATCACATAGGCTTTCACCAGATAAATAAGGAAAATACAAAGTAGAAAGATAACCAGGTATTTAAAGTTGATGCGTTTTTTGTTGAAAAGATGCCGGCTGCTGTAAATCAACCAACCCAACGCAGATATGCACATTGTATCTTTTAAAATTCCGGAGCCATAAATACTTAAAGTTGGGAAAAATAATACTGCAAATGCCAATTTTTTATGCCATCCCGGCATGATTTCATTAAAGACTTCAAACATCTTAAACATGCCTGAATAGGCAAAAGTTGCGAAAAGCATACTGCAGATGATAAACCTTGAAAATGAAACATACGACAATATTATGGCGATTCGCTCAACAAACCAGCCGCTTTCGTTACTGGTACCGTTAGCATTGTAAGTATCTTTCAGGTAATCGGCATTTTGAAAGAAGATGCTGAAGTTTTCTGAACCTTCCTGCATCAGCTGCCTAACGTAGAGTGCATTCTTGAAGTAATTGATACTATCGCCCAATCCCCAATAATAATAAAGTAACAGGCAGTATAAAATGGTGCAGGCAATTTTGAAAACAAAACCTTTGATCAGGTATTTTTGGTAAAGGATATTGTTTTTGTGTTTCTTACGGATATAAAGCATAACCAGATACAAGCCAATAAAATAGATAGGCACCAACACCAAATCGATCCAGCTTATATAATCTTTATACATAATTGTAATATCCCAATTCGGCAGACAAGATACTCAAAATAAGCTTTTTGCAATAGTATACAGGCCGTTCATCAGCTAATATGCCGGTATATAACGGTATTGAGGTGGAAACGAAGCTTTTTTCCTTTCTTTGCAAGGCTATTTTAATCAATACAGTTTCTCATGTTGAATTTGCATCGCATACTCATTACCGGAGGCGCCGGATTTATAGGATCGCAGCTAACCCGGTTCATGGTGGCAAAGTATCCGCAGTATCAGTTTGTAAATCTTGATGCGCTAACCTATGCCGGTAACCTCGAAAACCTTCGTGAAATAGAAAATGCTGCCAATTACGAATTTGTAAAAGGAGATATCACTGATGCCGTGTTGCTGAATGAATTATTCAGTAAATATGATTTTACCGCTGTATTGCATTGTGCAGCTGAAAGCCATGTAGACAGGTCGATTACCGATCCGCTAGCTTTTGTAAGAACGAATGTGTTGGGTACGGTTAATTTATTGCAAGCCGCCAAAACGCATTGGTGGGGTAAGATGGACGATAAGATATTTTATCACATTTCAACAGATGAAGTGTATGGAAGTTTAGGAACTGAAAGTTTATTCACCGAAACTACAGCATACGACCCGCGAAGTCCTTATGCGGCTTCAAAAGCCTCTTCCGATCATTTTGTAAGAGCTTATCATCATACATATGGATTGCCGGTTAAGTTGTCGAACTGTTCTAATAATTATGGTCCCTTTCATTTTCCGGAAAAACTGATCCCTTTATGTATTCACAATATCATCAACCGTAAGCCATTGCCCATTTATGGTAAAGGGGAGAATGTTCGGGATTGGTTGTATGTAGAAGACCATGTTCGTGCCATTGATGTGATTTTTCATCAGGGTAAAATCGGGGAAACCTATAATATCGGCGGGCATAATGAATGGACGAACATCGCCCTGGTTAAAGAATTGTGCCGGCAGATGGATACCAAGCTGGACCGGCAACCCGGAGAAAGCGAACAGCTCATCACATTTGTGAAAGACCGTGCCGGCCACGATTTACGATATGCGATAGATGCCTCTAAGCTTTACCGTGAGTTGGGATGGAAGCCTTCCTTGCAGTTTGAAGAAGGCTTGAGCAGAACGATAGACTGGTACCTGTCTAATCCGGAATGGCTGGAACATGTTACGAGTGGGGCGTATAAGGGGTATTATGAGAAGATGTATGGAAACGGTTAATTCGTTTAAGGCGTTTAAATCGTTTAAGGCGTTTAAATCGTTTAAGGCGTTTAAATCGTTTAAATCGTTTAAATCGTTTAAGGTTTAAATCGTTTAAGGTTTAAATCGGTTAAATCGTTTAAGGTTTAAATCGTTTAAGGTTTAAATCGTTTAAGGTTTAAATCGTTTAAGAATTAAGCCGTTTAAAGTTTGCCGTTATGGTTATTTTGTTTGCTTCCTAAATTATCAATTATCAATTTTCAAATGTCAATTATCAAATGTCAATTTTCCCTTTGCCTATTTCATCAAGGTTATTGTAAAAAGAATCATATTCCGTTTTTCCCCATTTACGATTTTCCCATTTAAAAGTATAAGCCAGGTAAGGAAGTGTATTTAGCTCATCTGCATTTTCCGGCATACATGCAAAATGCAATTCCAGTACATCGCCTTCCTGCTGATTCAAGTCTACATCAAAACAATTTCCTTCATTCAATAAATGTAAGAGCATCTTTTCATTACTTTCATTTTGTGTGATATAGAAGTTGGCTGGTAATTTGGTCATGCCAACCAGCACATTATTCCCTCCATCCGGCCGGTAAAGCACCCAGTAGTCTTTTAAAGTTTCGAGTTCTGTTATGGCACAGGTACATAACCTGAGTTGATCGGATATTTCGCACATCATTTATAATTTAGCTTATATAAATATACAACATCATACCAGCACCTATTTGTACAATACAAAAGGAGCCTTGATTTTTTGAATTAAATATTCAGTAACGAAACCTATCCCTTTACATATAGATGTATTTATCTACTTCAACATTCAATATTCCTTGCTCAATATTCCTATTCACCTCCGTGCCTTCGCGCCTTCGTGGCCATACCCTTGTAAACTCAACATTCTTTGTTCAATATTCCACATTTACTTCCTGTCTTCGCGCCTTCGTGGCCATCATTCATCATTCAACATTCCTTATTCAATATTCCATATTTATAGTAGCTGCTTCCAAAAGCGCTAATTTATTATTTTTTGGATTCAATCTTTTTTATTAAATTTAGTTTGAATTCTTAAATACTAATTATGAAAATTCTCCCCCCCCCCAGCAATTTGCAATCGTAAAAATCTTTATAGCTAAGGCTTCAGGTTTTAAATATTTTGCTTATGTATTTCTTTTTTTGATTGGATTATATGGATGTACTAAGCAAGATCTTAATACAAATTTGGTAACAATCAAGGAAAACAATCGCTCGAAGTTCTTTAATAATAATGGAGGGCTAAGTCCAAATGTAGAAAAGGTGCTAAATAATGCAAAAGTTCAAATGACTGACAAACAAATAGATGATTTCATTACAAAAGCTGGTATGATATATTGGGATAATGCAAAATCTTATTCCATTTCAGTTATAGCAAATACGTCAAATGCCACTAGTTCAGGTGATTCAATAGTCATACTTCCTGTTGCTTTACCCAACGATAACAATATTAATGCTGTATTAGTTGCAAGGTTATTAGCGAATGGATATGATATTACTTACAGTATACATTATAAAAGTGAATATAAATCTATTGATAGTACTTTTCTTCCTGCATACAATATAACTGCTAAGGAACTGTATCTTTTGGGTATGGCACAGTTAGATTTTGAGGTTTTTGGTCATAAGTTTTTTTTGCTTAATGATAAGAATGTAACATTTGGGCAACCTATTACAGGAACAGGGGAGCAGCTCAAGTATATAGGAGTAAATCAGGGACCTTCATGTCTTTATACTTTTACTTATTATCCATTTGTAGGTTCAATACCCATTCCTTTTTGGGCGTACAGTGTACCTGGAGATTGTAGTATTACAAACATATCACTTCCACCAGCAATCTTTCTTGAAGGCCTTGATGATACTTATGGAAACGGCAGCGGTAGCAGTTCAGTACCATTACCAGAGGGAGGTGGCGGACCTGCATCTCCTTACTCACTCCAATTTAGCGTATTCTATCAATCATTATCAGCAAGTCAAAAGACTTTTTTGGAAGATGCTGCCAATAATGAATATTACAATGGGTTTATTAATTATTTGGTTTTGCATCAATTTAGTCAGGAGGCTACAGATCATATCATTTGGTGTATCAACTACCTTCTTTCACCTACTACTTTAGTACAAAACTATGCAGCTTTTGCTGCAGTATACCTGAATGATTTTCCTTCCTTATCATTTTTATCTCAGGACGAGATCAATTGGCTAAACAATTACCCTTATTTGAAGTCGAGGGTTTATTACTTTTTGCAACATTCAAGTACTATCTTAAATGCGGAGCAAAAGGTGCAATTCCATATCAATAAAATGAGAACTGAAAGCAGTTATTTGCTTTTTAATACGAACTACTCACAACATACGGAATTTTTGAATTTGTGGTTTAATGATGTGAATTACTTGTTTGATTTTGGAGGGGTTGCATTTGGGGAATGGGCGATTAATTATTTGATACAAAATCCTTTAGTAAATATTGTATCATTTCAGAATCAATTTATGGGATCTTCGGAAGGCGAAGATGGAGATTATGATTCAAATTATTGGGATAATCCGAACAATATTTACCCACCACAAAGTTTACCAACTTGGGCTAGCTTTGAAGCTGCGTATCCTAAATCTAGTAATGGTGGTAATATGTTGGCGCCTGATGTATATAATTATGTCGGTGCTGATATTAAGGCCTTACGAGATGGTGTTTTGAATGATAATAACCCAAATAATGACAATGCATATGATAATGCCTGTGCTTTGAGAATGTCAAGAGCATTAAATTATTCCGGAATTACAATACCCAATATTCCAAATAAAACATTTAAAGGGGGTGACAATAAATATTACTTTTTAGGAGCAGCGAACCTTAATAGATGGATGCGAAAAACCTTTGGATGTGCAAATCCAAACGTAGCAATAGGAGAATATAACAATTCAAATGCTAGCCATTTTAATACTTCTCAGATTGGTTTAAACGGAGAAAATCTCCCTACATTATTACTTGGTAAAAAAGGGATATATACAATTGTAACTAACCCAGAATGGGCATCAGGTCATTGTGATATGCTCTATAGCGATGCTACTTGTATTGGGAATTGCCATTTTGCAGATCCAGAAACTATATACTATTGCGACGTGTGGAATTTACAATAAAGTCATTTTTAAACCATTAGTTATGAAGTATTTATTACTTATATCTATGTTCGTTTTTTCTTGTACTTCGTCTACCAAAATACAAGAGCAAAAAGTAGATAAGATGGTTATTTTATACAACGAAGGCAAATGGGCAAGCAATTTTAAGAATATGGTATTTAGCAATATACTTACTAAGATGTATGGAAAAGAATTTGTTGAATGCTGTTTAAAGAAAGACGCATCTGAAACTGCAAATTTTGACTGGTTAAATTTCGATACAGCAATTTCTAATATAGCTTTTCGACTTAGTAACGACTTTATGAAACGTCCTTACCTTAGTGGGGATATAGAGGGAAGAAAAGTAATGTTGAATTATGCGTTAAAGTATAGAACCAGTTCTGAATTAGATTCAATAACAGGAGTTTATTATCATCAATTTCAAAAAGATTCCATTCTTAAAAGTAAAATTGAAAATTAATTCACTTTTCTAAAATATTTTTCTTACTTCAGCATTCAACATTCCTTAATCGAAATTCCACATTTATCTTCGTGTCTTCGCTCCTTCGTGGCCATACACATATAAATTCAACTTTCCTTGTTCAACATTCCTTGTTCAATATTCATTATTCAACATTCCCTAACTTCGATTTTGTAAATTGCATCAACAAGCGCATTTATAATTTTTTTTCATGAAAGGAATCATCCTCGCCGGCGGGTCCGGTACCAGGCTTTACCCCATTACCATAGGCATCAGCAAACAATTGATGCCGATTTATGATAAGCCCATGATATATTACCCGCTCAGTACCCTCATGCTGGCCGGTATTAAAGAGATATTGGTGATTACCACTCCTGAAGACCAATCCCAATTTCAACGCTTACTTGGCGATGGCAGTCAGTGGGGATGCGAAATTTCCTATGCAGCACAGGAAAAGCCAAATGGACTGGCACAGGCATTTGTAATTGGCGCTTCTTTTATTGGAAACGATTCGGTAGCATTGGTTTTAGGTGATAATATTTTTTATGGCAGCGGATTCAGCCAAATGCTGCAGGAAGCTACAGATCCGGAAGGTGCTGTAATTTTTGCTTATCCGGTTAGCGACCCTGAACGATATGGTGTGGTGGAATTTGATGCCCAATTCAATGCCATCAGTATCGAAGAAAAACCCGCAAAACCTAAAAGCAGCTATGCCGTTCCGGGTTTATACTTTTACAATAATGAAGTGGTGAAAATTGCTGCAGAAATCGCCCCCAGTGCCCGTGGTGAATATGAAATCACTGATGTGAACCGGGTGTATATGGAGCAGAAAAGATTAAAAGTAGTTACCCTCAACCGGGGTTTTGCCTGGCTGGATACCGGTACTTTTGATTCGCTGCACGATGCCGGTGAATATGTAAGGGTCATCGA
>Ga0164293_10001292_pt1 | contig 20825 bp, 18 predicted proteins | sample GEODES118metaG_FD_111487 | JGI IMG/M metagenome (GOLD analysis project Ga0164293, IMG submission 111487) | Eutrophic lake water microbial communities from Lake Mendota, Wisconsin, USA - GEODES118 metaG | ecosystem: Environmental > Aquatic > Freshwater > Lake | place: USA: Lake Mendota...
AAGGTGATTGTCTCAAATAAAGAGTGTGGTCTTACCTTTCATGGTCGTAAGAAAAAAGAAGAAAGAAAGTTATTCTCGTCTGGTGGTACAGAAAAAGTTCGCGAGTTTTATCAGATTAATACACTCGCATGCGAAGATTGCAGGGCCTGTGTGGAGATGACTGGTTGTCCAGGCCTATCTCAAACTCAAGATGCCTATGGCACAAAAGTTATGATTGATCCTCAGATTTGTGTCTCTGATTCCTATTGTACAAAAATTAAGGCGTGTCCAAGTTTTGAATTAGTAAAAGTTTCTAACTATCATCCTACAAAATATAAGAAAGCGATAAAGAACAACACGAATTGGGATCATTTACCAACTCCAGAATTGAAGAAATCCTTTGAAAAAATTTCTTCCGGCCAGGATTTTAGAGCGTTAGTGATTGGTGTTGGTGGATCTGGAGTCACAACAATTTCTAGAATTATAGCCGAAGGCGCCTCAAGAATGGGCGGTAGGGATGATTTAAAATTTAAATTTGTTGATCAAAAAGGCCTTGCTCAACGAAATGGTTCAGTGACAAGTCATCTTTCAATCTATTCAAATAAAAAAACTCATGGCCCAGTTATTCCGCTGGCAACAAGTGATCTTGTTTTATCCCCAGACCTCCTTGAAGGCGCTCGTGCCATTGACTATTTAAGTGCCACAGGTCTTATGATTGTGGATGAAGAATTCCAAGTACCGCTCTCGATTCTCCTAGATAAAGGAATTGAGAAGCCTGTGACAACTCAAGAATCACTCCGATTAGATTTAAAGAATAAGTTAGGTGACCAACTAGTCTTGGCGCCTTTAAAGAAAATGAGTTTTGAGAGATTTCAAAGACCTGTTTATGCCTCGGCCATGATTCTTGGTATCGCCTATCAAGCTGGAAGACTTCCTTTCAGTTTGGACGATCTTAAATTAGCTTTTAATTCAGCATTACCCAAGCTTGAGTTTGAACCGAACTGGGAAGCATTTCAGATGGGAAGAGATTGGTTTTTAAATAGATGGGAGATCCAACAATTATCCGTTTTTGATGATAAAAAGCTTTGGGAGAAGAGTGTTTCACTTGTGGCCTATCCTTGGCAACGAGGTCAAAGATTTGTTGATCTTTGGAATACTTATAATAAAATGTTTGGAGAGCGTTTCACAGAAATTCCTTCCTCACATATAAGACAATATTTGCACGACATTATCGTTTTTGATCAGGGCAAATTTTTAGGTCAGTTTTACGAAATGTCTCTTCAGTTGAGAAAGAAGTATTCAACTGAAGATCTTTCTGTTGCATTAAGAGTTTTAGCAAAAACGTTTTGGATTAAAGATGAGGTCTTTGTTTCTCATCTCATGATTTCGCCGTTAAAGGCGGCAATTGATCAAGAGAGATATGGACTCTTAGGTAGTTCCTTTGAAATTGTTCATATAAACCGACCTGCTTTTGATCTTTTTGGGAAAAAAATTGAATTTGATTTTTCACCGAAAAGATGGATGCTAAAAATCATGAGACATCTTCGATCTTTGAGACTACTCATGCCTGAGTGGCACAAAAAAGAAAAAGAAATCTCACAACAGGTGAGGAAAGAGCTTTTAGAAGGATTTCCACCTCGGCATAGGTTATTAGAGTTGGATAATATTAAAGGTTATAGAGAAGTTAGATATAAAGCTGCCTCCTTATATTTGGGAAAAAAGCATGTCTAAAATTATTGATGCGGTCTCAGTTATATTAACCTGTGGAGATGAAATTTTTGCGATTCAAAGACAAAACTTTTTAACGGCTTTTCCTGGGTACTGGGCCTTTCCTGGTGGAAAAGTTGAAAAAAATGATTCTGATTTCTTTTCGCACTGTCCACTGACCGATGCTTTAGATTCGAGATTGTTTGGAGCAGTCGTTAGAGAAATTCAGGAAGAGTTAGGAGTGGATCTCAACCACGAAATCAAACAAGGAATCGTGAGATCTTGTCATTTTTTTGGACTGGCCGTTACGCCAGATTTTAATCCTTTGAGATTTGCCACTCATTTTTTTAAAATTGAGCTTACAAAAAAAATACCATTTATTGTCGACACGAATGAGGCGAGACTATTTGAGTGGCTGAAAGCAGAAACCCTTTTAAACCGTTATGAAAAGGGTCAATTGCTGGCCGTGCCACCAGTCATAAAAGTGATACAGGCACTTTCTGAAACTCCAGAGATTACGCATGTTGGAGATCTCAATATTTCCTATAATGGTGAGGAATTTGTACCTTATATTGAATCCCTTAAGGGTATTCGGCAGATCATGCCATTGTCTCATACACTTCCACCTGCCACTAGGACAAATGCGTTTCTGATTGGCGATCATGTTGCCAAAAAAATCATTGTTGATCCATCTCCTAAAGATGAAGTTGAGTATAGAAAATTTAAAAAGACACTCCATTTGTTTGGAGTTGATCAAATTCTGATCACTCATCACCATCCAGACCATTTCGAGATGTCTAATGTTCTTGCTAGAGAATTTAACCTACCAATACTTTTAAGCCAGTATACAAAGGATAAAATATTAACGAAGTATCCCGATTATTTTGATGATCTCAATGTGACAATCCTTAAAGACGGAGATGTTGTAACAACTTGGCTAGGGCATGACGTTTTAGTTATGGAAGTTCCCGGTCACGATGAAGGACAAATTGCTCTTTACTCAGAAGATTTAAGCTGGTTTCTGGCCGGAGATCTTTTTCAAGGTATAGGGACAGTTGTTATTGGAGGTGATGAAGGGGACATGAGTAAATATTTTTCGACCTTATCAAAAGTTATAAATCTAGGTCCTAGAATTGTTTTTCCCTCCCATGGTATAGGTCTTGGTGGTACGACAATTCTAGAAAAAACTCTTAACCATAGGAAAGAGCGAGAAGCACAAGTCTTTGCTCTTCATACTGAGGGACTCACTCCTGAGGAAATGTTAGAGAGACTGTATGCAGAGGTAGATAAGGCCCTGTGGCCCTATGCTCTTCAAAACATCAAGAAGCATTTACAGAAGTTAAAATCAGAAAACCGAATTTAGAGTCTAGTTTTTAAAAGTTTTTGAATATTTTTTTCAAAATGTTCATCCGAAAAAGCATTATCACTAAGGCATTTTTTTAGTTCTGAAATCGGCTCATTTAAAACATTATTAGCAAGAACTGTAAAAACTTTCTCCCACTGTTGTTTGTTAGGTTCTTTCCCACCAAATTGTTTTTTAATAAACAGGGCAAATTTGCTATCTGTCTGATAAAGTCTCATCGCTCGGTAGCAAGTCGAGAGCACATAGAAATATTTAAGAGATTTTTCTTCACTCTGTAGCCTCTTTCTAAAGGCAGGAGTTAGATCCGGAAGCTGGCCGGCCTGTGCTTTCAAGTAATTACTTTGATTTCGAAAGACATCTACTTCAAATTTTTCAATTGCTGCAAGTTCAGAATTATAATCAGCAAAAGCTGATAAGCTTAGGAAAAGTAAAATATATAAAAGTTTCATTTTAAACCTTTGTTGAAAGTCTATATGCCCTTATTATATTGGAATTATAAAAAAATACCTAGACCAATATTATGGGCGAAATTGTTAAGAATCTAAAATCTCAACCCTGGATCCATTCTTGGTACGGTGACACCCTTGGATTTTTCACAATTCCTATTCTTTTTGTTACCCTTGCTTTTTTCAATTTACCACCCTTCAATGGTTTATCTCGTTCTGACCTAACTTCGGTGGTTTATGCTGTCCTTATTCTGGATTGGGGTCACATCTTTGCTCAGTGGTACCGCATATTTTTAAATCCTGCTGAAACTCGCAAGGCTAAATACCTATACACTCTTTCTTACTTCATATTGATACCTATCCTGGCGTTGCTCCTTACCTTTTTTCTCATCCATTCCTATGTGGAATCATTTCTTGTTTATTTTGTTATTTACCATTTTATTCGTCAGCACTATGGGTTTATAAGAATTTACTCAAAAATCGATGGAGTGAAATCCAAGATGGAAGTGTTTGTGGAGGGACTATTCATTTATCTGTCGATGTGGACTCCCGTGATTTTTTGGCATATTGAGTTCCCTTTTGAAACATACTACTGGGTCATACATTTTATAAAATTACCTTATGCTAAAGAGTTTTTTCAAATAGCTCTTTGTTTATATTTTTTGTCTTCGATCCTTTTCTTATACTTTGAGTATAAGCGATTCCTAAGAACAAAAGTGGTTAATACTCCAAAGCTCCTCGCGATTTTTAGTGCAGGACTGGCCTGGGGGTGTGTTTCATTTTTCAAAGAGGTTCCCGTTCTTATATTCTTTACAGTCGTTCTCACTCATGATGTTTCTTACATGGTTTTAGTCTGGTTTATAGGAAGAAGAGATAAAGTGCTCACAGACAACCACATTAAGTGGAATTCAATTTGGTCAGTACCAGGCTCAATTGTTTACCTTCTCGGAATACTTATTGTCAGTAGACTCGTCGTTGGTATTCATGCGGAACTCGTTTTCGATCTTAATAAGAGTTATTTTTTAATTGGTACATTATTCAATGATCTTACCAATGATTCAACCTTCCTCATTAATTTGGGGTGGGCGATTTTCTTTGTGACTCAAGGTCATCATTATTTTATTGATCGTTATTTATGGAAAAAAGAAAAAGACTTCTCCTATATTTTGAAAAAAAAGAAAGTCGAATATGAACAATAAAAGTCAACCTTGGATAATGAATGCTTATGCCGATTTCTTTGGACTCTTTCTTGTTCCATTTCTGTTCATCTTTCTGGCATTTGTCAAAAGCCCTCCTTTTGATTCTCCAAACTCTAAATTCTTAGGCTTTTGCATTTTACTTGTACTCATTATAGATTGGGCGCACATCTTTGCTCAGTATCCGAGAATCTTTTCGAATCCCCTTGAAAGTAAATTAAATAAATGGCTTTACCCACTTTCTTATCTTCTTTTGTTACCTGTAATGACAATTCTTTTGAATATATTTTCTGTTACCTTTATAGACACACTACTTGTTTATTTTGTTATTTTTCACTTTATTAAACAACATTTTGGATTTGTTAAGATTTTCTCCAAAACGGATGGGCCAAAGTCAATCTGGGAAAAACGATTTGAAGATCTCTTTATATATCTAACCATGTGGGCACCAGTGATTTACTGGCATGCCGTTCCGTTCGGTTACGATTATAAATGGGTTAGCTTGTTTATAAAAATTCCTGGTATTGAGTTCATTTCAATCATGGTTTTTGTGATTTATGCTTTCTCATTTCTTAATTACATTCGGATGGAGTTTGTTCGTTTCAAAAAAGATCATTTTTTTAATATTCCCAAAAATCTATCCCTCTTAAGTGCGATTTTAGGATGGGGAATCGTCTCGATCCTATCAGATTCTACTTCGCTTGTGATCTTTACAGTGACGCTCACTCATGACTTATCCTACACGTACCTCGTATGGGTCATTGGTCGTCGAGACAAAAAAATATTAAATCAAAAACTGAAAATATTTTCCTGGAATTCCATTGGGGGATTCATTTTTTACGTACTATGCCTCGTATTAATCAGTCATATCATTATGATTACTCATCTAGAGCTGACTAAAGACTTAAATTGGAATTATCTGATCTATGGAAAAATGTTCAACTTTTTAAAATCAGATAATGAGTGGCTCACGAACTTTGGCTGGTCTTTATTTTTTGCGACCCAAGCACATCATTATTTTATTGATCGATTTTTATGGAAAAAAGAGAAGGATCTTGAATACATGGTTAAGACAGGGAAGTACTCCCTGTCTTAACTTCTAACTAATTAAGTAGATGCTGATGAATGTAGAGACGATAGATTTTATCTTTAGTCCTACGGATGGAAAAGTTTCCGCTTTCTTTTTGCTCAATCAAAAACTGATAAAATTCAGGTTTCGTGTCAGCAATTTCTAAAACTGACTTACCTTCAAACTCACCGAAGTCGATAACAACTTTATCTTCCTCAATAATACCAGTTAGCGGACTCTGTTCCTGCGCCATTGATTCCCTCCTTAGAATACGATGGTTCAGTTTCTACCATGAAACTGTCTATGTAATTTGATTATCGAAAAAATGTGAAGACTTTGAAAAGCTTAGTTTTTGAAAAATTGTTTAAAAAATATGACAAGGGCCTTAAATTCCTGAGGGTAGTCGTCAGCCATCATCCGTTTCACGACTTCCATTGATTGATAAAGAGACATTCCTTTCCTATAGGGGCGATCACTAGTCATCGCAACCACAATATCAAAGACGGATACTAAGGTACTTTCGATCCCGAAAATAATCTCTTGGTGCTGACTATGCTCGCTGTCCTTTATGAGATATTGCTTAATTTTATCATTCATAAAGTGGTGATGCTTAATCATCGTTAAATGGCTTTTTGAAAGTGGTATACGGCCATCGAGAAGATCAAATGAATGATCAGCATGATTAGCAAAGAGTTCTTGATCACGAGTCGTCAAAGTCTTTAAGTCAAACTTACCAGATGGAATCATTGAGAATCCGATGTCCTTAAAGTAACTGGCGAGGAAAAGGCTCTCAATTTCTCTGTCATGGAAAAGACGAATTGATTGCAAGTATGAAAGAAGAAGTATGGAGGAGAGCATTGGTTGAACAAGAGTAAAATGAAATTGCTCTCTGACCAGACTTTGGAATAGCTGATGCTGATACTTTTTGTGTTCAATTAAAAATTTACAGAGATTTTGAACACTTTGAAATTGAGTCGTCAAAAGGTCATCTCGATGAGGATTCCTGTAAAGTTCTGATAAATTAAGGGAAACAAGTTTAATATCTTTAGCGCCGTTCTCTAATGGGTTTCCCACTGATAAAGAGCGAGTGATTTTAATGAGAGCGATCTCCAAATTCTTTTTTATCTCGTCTGCATCCGTTCGAGACACGTAAACTTCTTTATGCTGGTGTTTTGAGAGGATCAGGATTTGATCCTTTGAAGGAATTGTCCCTGCTGCAATTACGGGATAAAAAGTACCCTCTTTAAAAATGTAAACTGGACACTTCAGTTTTCGACTAAGGTAAAGTTCACCCAAAAGAATAGGTCTCAATTCTAATGAAAGGCGATGCTGATCAATATATGAATCTATCGTTTGGATTGGAAACATCCCTGTACCTCAAGAGCATTTTAACTCAATTTGATTCAGGGATGTGGAATTTTCTAAAGAGAATTTATGTGCTGCTTAAGATACTCGGTGAATGAGTGGCCGTTCGCCTCGAGCATTTTGGGAAACATAGATATAGAAGTGGAACCTGGAAACGTATTGATCTCATTAAGATAGATAACACCATCATCTAAAAAGAAATCAATTCTTGAAAGGTGCCTAATTTTAAGACCAGTGTATAACTTACGAGCATAGTCGGTTATTGTTCTCACTTGCTCATCTGAGACATTCTCTGCTTTTACAAAAGTCTTTGATTGGCTATCGGAGGAGTACTTCTCATCATAAGTATAAAAAGTTGCAGTGGGAGTGACGATCTCACCAGGGTAAGATATTTGAAGTTTGCCATCATACTCATAGGCCGAAACTTCTAGCTCTCTTGGATTCATTCTTTTTTCAATTAGAACAAATGGCGAGTACTGAAAAGCTTCTTTAAAAGCTTTTTCGGGTGATTGATTCTTGGGAATCATATAGCACCCAACTGAAGACCCTTGGTTTGAGGCCTTAATCACAATATCACCATTCTTTTTCTGAAACTCTTTCACCTTTTCTAGGCTTTCAAGATTATTTTCTGAAACAAAGATGTAGGGAGTATTCGCCACTCCCAGCGCCGTCGCCCACATTTTTGTTGTAATTTTATTAAAACACATTTTTGATGTTTCAGAATTACAACCGAAATACGGGAGTTTGATCATTTCAAAATATGACTGAAGATCACCGGTTTCCCCTGGGTACCCATGGATGCAAGGAATTGCCACATCGATTCGAGTCCCAGGATCTCCGTCTTGTTCAAAAGCCCTGAGAAATCTTTTTCCATCTAATAGATATTTCTTACCTGTTGGATCAACCCATTGACCTTGTTTATCAATTTCAATCAATATGGTTTTCAGTCCAGATATCTTTGAAAGACAGTCTTCGTAAAATTTTACTGAGCGAAGTGAAACCTCATGTTCTGTACTTCCACCACCGCAAAGGAGAAGAACATTTTTCGTTTCCATTATTAACCTCTTAAAGGAGCCGGAACTTTTTCAAGATCCAAAACTTCAAACATTTCGAACAAGGACGCTTGAGACATTGTCTCAGATTTTTGCTCTCCGTACTTTCTAACAGCGACAGCTTTTTCTTCAATTTCCTTATCACCTAAAACGAGCATAAACGGAATTTTACCTGTCTGCGCCTGACGTGTTTTTAATCCCATCGACTCGTTACGATCATCAACTCGAACACGGAAGCCTTTTTTATCAAGTTCTTTTTGGAGGGCCTCTGCAGCAGCAAGATGAAGCTCATTCTTAACTGGAATGATGACTGCTTGCTCTGGTGATAACCAGAAAGGAAAAGCGCCGCCCACGTGCTCTAGGTAAACTCCAATAAATCTCTCAAGGGAGCCAAGAAGGGCCCTATGTATGACGACTGGACGTTCAAGTTCTCCAGCAGGATTCGTAAATTTTAAATCAAATCGATCTGGTAGCTGGAAATCAAGTTGGATGGTACCTAATTGGTGAAATCTTCCAATCGCGTCCGAAACCTGAATATCAATTTTTGGTCCGTAAAATGCACCGTCGCCCTCATTGATGAAATACTCTCTCCCTGAGGCATCAAGAGCAGCTTTAAGGGCAGCTTCAGCAGTATCCCAAGTTTCATCTGATCCAACCCTCATGTCAGGTCGAGTGGAGAATCCAATTTTAATCTTCTTAAACCCAAAGTGCTCATAACCAATAAAGAACATATTCATGAGAGTTTTAATCTCTTCTTGAATGTCATTCATTTGAATAAAAATGTGAGCATCATCTTGGCAGAATGTTCGAACGCGAGTGAGTCCAGCCACCACTCCAGATTTTTCATATCGGTGAAGTCGACCGAAATCAGCAAAGCGAAGAGGAAGATCACGATAAGAGTAACGGTGATGAGAGAACATAAGCATGTGACAAGGACAATTCATCGGCTTTAGTGCGAACTCTCTATCATCAATTTGAGTAAAGTACATGTTCTCTTTATATTTTTCATAGTGGCCGGAGGTGTGCCACAAATCGACATCGAGGACTTGAGGGGTAATCACTTCTTTATAGTCGTATTTCTTATAAATTCGTCTCATGAAGTCGACAAGACCATTATAGACCATTGCCCCTTTTGGCATAAAAAAGGGAGATGCAGGAGCTACAGGATCAAAAATAAAAAGCTCTAATTCTTTTCCAAGCTTCCTGTGATCACGTTTCTTGGCTTCTTCAAGCATCGTTAAGTGATCTCTCAATTCTTCTTTCGAGCTAAAACAAGCGGCATAAATTCTTTGAAGCATTGGACGATTCTGATCTCCTCTCCAATAGGCCCCTGCCGTATGAAGGAGCTTAAAAAAATGAGTGAGCTCAGAAGTTTTTTCAACATGAGGGCCTGTACAAAGATCAAAGAATGTATCACCCTGAGTGTAGTAAGAAATAATTTCCCCATCAGGGATATTACGAATAAGTTCACACTTTAGGGTTTGACCTTTTTCGGAGAAAATTTTCATCGCCTCCGCTCGAGAAACTTCGTGTCTAACCACGGGCGAGGATCTCTTAATGATCTCCTTCATCTTGTCTTCAATGACTTTTAAGTCCTCTTCCGCCAATTTTTTATTCATGTCGATATCGTAATAAAAACCATGCTCAATTGTTGGACCTATACCAAGCTGAACTTTTTCATTTGGATAGAGTTCCATAATCGCTTGGGCCATTAAGTGAGCTGTTGAGTGCCTTAAAGTGTCTAAATCGTACTTTGCCATTGATCGTCCTCTTAAATGGAGCATGAATTTACAGATAGGATTAAGCCCATTAACTTTACCAAGCTAACCTCGTTCAATCAACGAGTTAGAGAATTAACTAAAGCGATTTATTTGATCTGTAAGAAATTTCTTAGATAAAATTCTTCTTTTGTTGTTAGGAAGGTCTGATAACGGTCACCGAATCGGAAAGTCTTACATCACATAAACATAGGAAACTTTTAAACTTTTTGGCTTTTTTGGTGCCGCCCAAACACTCATCTTGCTTTTTTGTCAGGGATAGGGTTTAACCTCCGCACCGCTAAATTGTAAGACCGGATTAGGTTTTTACTGCTTATTAGGAGGCACTCATGGAAACCATACAAACGCCATCAATCGAAACATTGATGACCAGAGCTGTGGTAGACCTCACCCAAGATGATAAATTCCTGGCCCATCTTCCAATCGACTCAAGTCGAATTGAAGGTCAGGGGCATTATAGGCTTGCTAAAATATTCTATGACAAAGCAGATTTTGAAAAAGCCGAAGATCATTTTCTTGAGGCCTTAAAGCGTACTGAACTTCCTCAAGATGCTTTTGCGATGTTTAAAATTTACGGATTCCTCATTCGTATTTATTCAGAAAGCTTAAATGAGAAAGAGGCCAATAAGTACATCCAGCTCTCGAGCGAACTTCTTGATCAGACAGTGGGGATTCTTCCATCATTAAATGCCGAATATTTTTATAATGCGGCAGTTGTGAATACCTACAAAGGGGATTTCACTGAAGCTCAGAAGAATTTCAATCAAGCCTATAGAAAAGCGCAAACCGAGAACGAACCTGAACTCATGGCCAAGTCCCTTTATGCAATGGCTACCAACGCTTTTCAGATGAAAAATTATCAGGACACGCTGGTTTATCTTAATCAGCTAAATGAACTTCTTAGCATTCTTAAAAAAGGGTACCTCAAGGGGTCCATGCATCTTCTTTGGGGAAATGCCTTAAGAGAGCTTGAAGAATACGCAAATTCTTTAACTCACTATGATCTAGCGATGAAGCTTCTTCACTCGAAGCGTTGCTGGAATATGCATAACTATGTCCTTCTTAATAAAGGCATAGCACTTAAAAAGATGGGAGAATTCTCTAAGGCGCTCATGTTATTTGGGCTTGCTCAAAATTCTTTAGACGATGATTACTTTAAGCGCCTTCAGCAGTTAATTTCGATGGAAGTTGATGATGTTAATGACTCATCTGTTGATCTTTATCTAGATCGTCATAACCGAGTGATCCACGAAAAAGCTCTTGGTGTTATTGATTTTAAGCATCGATTTGTTCTTTTAGAGATCCTTTTCCTCTTGGCGCAAACTCCAGGTACTTATTATAATAAGGAAGATCTCGCAAAAATGATTTGGAAGGATGAGTATAATCCACTCATTCACGATAAATTAATTTATACGAGTATTAGCCGTTTAAGAAAACTTATTGAACCTAAGGGAATTAAGCGCCAATATATTCTTCGTGGAAAAGATGGTTATACTTTCAATCCACGAGTCAACGCTCGATTCCATAAAGAGAATGAAGTTGTTAAGCATAAAAATATCGCCAATATTGAAATTAGTTCTCCTGTTTAGTCTTCTTATCGGAGGATCCAACGCAAGCGTTGTTTCCTCCGATCGATTCATTTTTAAAATTCTTGATAAGACAGTTTCCTTCCAAGACTTTAGTTTTCAGCTAAGAAATCTAGAAGCATTGAATTGTATTTATGATGATTCATATATTGTGCAATTTTTTGAAAAGAAATTTGTCATTTCATTAAATGAATTTGTAAAAAAATTCCCCTCTGAAGACGAGGAGGTTAGGCGCTATCTTCATTCTCATGAGGATTTACTAAAACAGATGAGACAATTTTTTAAAATGCTAAGGTATTCGGAGGATCAAAAGACAGATGTTTCTCCGAACTTAAAAAATTTAATCAGAGAAAGTGCTCGTGAAAATAAATGCAATACTGGAGTCCTGTATAAAAACACACTCAAGACAAATTTTATTGCACTTATGGAAATGGAACTTTATTTGAGATCTCGTTATGGTGGTCAACTTAAGGACAACACGAGATTCGATGCCATCAAATCGTCCATTGAACTCTTCGTTGAATCTTTAGATAAGCAATTTTCACATGAATACTATTGGTGAAATCACTCGAGAGTCTCCAGATGACGACGTCATCGAAATGGATCAAAAGTATTTCCCGAACCCTTGGGACTCATCGCAGTGGCTCAGCTTCGCCCAAGATTTAAATCAGCTTTTTACTTGGCGCTCCCACGGGGAACTCATAGGGTTTGCATTGTTCGGTACTGTTCCAGGTGATGATGTGGCGCATCTTTATAAGATCGTTGTGGCACCTCATTATAGGGGGCCATCAACTGGGGATAGGTTTTGGCCAGTACTGTCAGCTCGCCTTATCACAATGGGAATGAAAAGCGTTTATCTTGAAGTGTCTGTCGATAATTCCAGGGCGATTAGATTTTACGAGAAGTTGGGATTTAAAACCTTGAGGAGAGTCCATGGCTTCTACTCCGATGGGGGAGATGCTCAGATAATGATTTTGACGCTTGGTGCCTAAGTGCTTTAAAATTGCACTTTTGAATCAATTTTGTTAATAATAGCTCCTGTCTTAGATTTCGTTATTAGCGGTTAGGGTGGATTTTTCCTCCCTTTTTTTTTATGGGCATGTTTAATGGATATTAATCAGGAAAGAGCTGGGCTAGAAAAAAAATTTTTTTTGATGTGTGAGCCCGTTGTTCAAGAGACTGGTTACCGTCTTTACGACCTTGAGTACATTGCAACTCAAAAAGTTCTTAGACTTTATATTCAAAACCCATCCACTGGTTCTGCGTTAATTGAAGACTGTGTGAAAGTGGATAATGCTTTAAGCCCAGCGTTTGAAACAGAAACGTGGATACCTGAAGACATCGTTTTGGAAGTCTCTTCACCCGGAGTGTTTAGACATATTTCAAACCTAGAGCACTTTAAAATGAGTCTTGGTGAGGTTTTGGCAGTTGTCATTATGGGCCAGCTCTCTGATGAGCAGCTCGTGAATGCCCCGAAAGGCCTGAAGGGTGAGAAGAAGTTTAGAGGAAAATTATTAGAAGTTAGTGGAGAGACTTTCACGATTGAAGTAAAGGGCTTCCCACTCAAAGTTAATTATAAACAAGTTAAAAAAGTAAATTTAGATCCCGATTTGAAATCGGTCAGAGAGTAAGGAGAGTAATTGTGAACTTTTCAGAATTAAGCCGAGTAATTGAACAACTAGGTAAAGACCGTGGAATTAAAAAAGATGTGGTCGTAAATGCCATTGAACAAGCTTTCCTTGTTACTGCACGTAAGAAGTTTGGAATTCAAGGTGAATATGAGGCTCGCTACAACGAAGCCGATGGTGAAGTTGAAATTTTCCAATATAAGAATGTTGTCGATAAAGTTCGCGATTCAATTGTAGAAATTGATTTTGATGCTGCAAAAAAATTAGATGAAGGTTGTGAGGTTGGAGATCAGCTTGGACTAAAAATCGAGAATCCTGGTTTTTCACGCGTTGATATTCAAACAGCTAAGCAAATTATTTTTCAAAAGGTTCGTGATGCTGAGAGAGACATACTTTTCTCTGAGTTCAAGCACCGTGAAGGCGATCTCGTGACTGGTATTGCACGTCGCTTTGAAAAAGGTAATGTGGTTATTGATCTTGGTAAATCAGATGCCATCCTTCCAAAGAAAGAAATTATCTTTGGTGAGTCATTCAAGCCAGGCGATAGAATTCAGGCATATCTATCTGATGTTGTAATGACGAACAGAGGTCCAGAAATTCGTTTAACTAGAACTTCTCCAATGTTTCTTGTTAAATTATTTGAAGTTGAAGTTCCTGAGATCGCTGATGGAACAATTGAAGTTAAAGCAGCTGCTCGTGAACCTGGTCACCGTGCAAAAATCGCAGTTACAACAAAAGACCGTGATATTGATCCAGTTGGAGCTTGCGTAGGTATGAAAGGATCAAGAGTTCAAAATATTGTAAATGAACTACAAGGTGAAAAAATTGATATCGTTCGCTGGAACGAAGATACTGAAACTTTCTCCAGAGCAGCTCTCGCTCCTGCTGAAATTCAGTCAATTACTCTTAACCACGACGAACATACTTTAGATGTTATCGTAGAAGATGATCAACTTTCTCTCGCAATTGGTAAAAGAGGACAAAACGTTCGTTTAGCGGCGATGCTTACAGGATGGAAAATTAACATCATTTCAAAAGCTAAGCTTCAAGAGAGAATCAAGCTTGCAGTTGAAAATCTTGTTCAACTATCAAATATTTCTGAAGCGACAGCTCAGGTTCTTGTTCAGAAAGGGATCATGTCTATTGTTGATCTTTCTGCAGCCGCTCCTGAAGAAATTGCACGATACCTTGGAAAATCTCAAGCCGATGCGAAAGCTATGGTGGAAGCCGCTTCAAGTGCATTAGATGATGAAAATATTAAGTCTGATCTTGATGAAAATGCAGAAATCATTTCTGCCTCGGCAGTTCCAAACCAAACAGGTTTTAAGAAAACTGAGAGATCAGATGCTGGTAAGAAAGATGATGTGACTAAGTTTTCTGAGGCTGAAAGAAGGCTTCGTGAAGAACTTGCAGCTTTTAAATTAAAGTAATTTTTTGACGTTATAATCGGAGAAAAGAATGGCAAAAAAAGTTTACGAACTTGCCAATGAAATTGGGGTAGGCGCACTCGATCTCGTTGAGAAACTTAAGTCTATGGGACTAAATGTTAGAAACCATATGGCCAGTTTGTCTGATGAGGAAGTAACGAGAGCGAAAGCTGCTTTCGAAGCACCGGAGAAAAAATCTTCCCCAGTAAAAAAAGCAGTAGTTAGGAAAGTGGTAAAAAAAGAAACTTCAGTGCCTGAAGAAGCACCAGTTTTACCAGTGGAAAATATTGAAGAAACACCTGTCGTTGTAGCGAAAGTTGCGGCCCCAGAAGTTGCCGCTTCAGTGGCTTCTGCTCCTGTTGTGGAATCAGCTACTGCTGATGATAAGCCTAAAGTCGTTACCGTAAAACGTAAAACGAAGGCACAAAAAGAAGAAGAAGATAAGCGTGCTCATGAAGAAAAAGTAGAGGCAGCAGCTCAAGCGGCGGTTCAAGCAGAACTTGCGATGGCAAGAGCTTCAGCTCAATATGATCAGCCAGCTTCAAGTTTTAATACAAGTGCTCAAGCAGCTAAGGCCCGAGATCCCAAAAAAGATTACTATGAAGAGAAAAGGCACTCTTTTACTCCTATCTTCGTTCCAGAAGAGAAGAAAAAAGACGAGTCAGCTGAGAAAAAACCTCTTGAGACGAGGCTTCAACCACGTCGTCCTATGGAGGATCAAGTTGAACTCGATGAGGATAAAGATAAGAAGCGCATGGGAGATCTTGCCGCAGCGGTTGGAAAGAAAGGTGTTGCAGGTAAGAAAGATCTCACCGTTATACGTGCTGACGAAGAGTTAAAATATGCTTCTGCATTAGTAGGGAAGGCAATATATACACCTGCAAAAAAGAAGAAGGTTTATACGGGACCAACTCAAAAAACACTTATTACGGAAGTCAAAGAAGCTAAAAGATTTATTACGATTAACGGAGTTGTCACTGCTGAGAATTTGGCAGACAAACTTAGTGTTAAATTTGAATCATTTGCTAATAAACTTCTCACTATAAATCTTCTTGTGAAGCCAGATGATTTTATTGGTCTTTCACTCGCAAGTGATATTGCTGCTCTTTATAATTATAGAGTTGAAGATGTTGCTTTCAGTGAGGAAGAGGTTCTGAATAAAAAAGCAGGGGAAGATAAATCTGGTTTCCCTCTACGTAATCCTATTATTACGATTATGGGCCACGTGGATCACGGTAAAACGTCACTCCTTGATTATATTAGAAAAGCAAAAGTTGCTTCTGGTGAAGCTGGTGGTATTACTCAACATATTGGTGCTTATTCTGTGCCAGTGAAGGGTTCTACTTTAACTTTTCTAGATACTCCTGGTCACGCAGCTTTTGCGGCGATGAGACAGCGTGGGGCCAATGTAACAGATATTGTTGTTCTCGTTGTGGCCGCAGATGATGGTGTGATGCCACAGACAGTTGAATCAATTAGATTCTGTAAAAATGCAAAAGTTCCAATTATCGTAGCCGTTAACAAGATCGATAAACCTGCTGCAAATCCTGATAAGGTTAAACAAGGTCTCACTGAGTTTGAACTTCTTCCAGAAGAATGGGGAGGGGAGACTCAGTATGTACATGTTTCAGCTATGACTGGAGAGGGTGTAGATAATCTACTTGAATCCATTCAGCTTCAAGCTGAAATGATGGAATTACGAGAAAATCCAAAAGGAAACACCGAGGGTGTTGTGATCGAATCCAAAATTGAAGTTGGAAGAGGTCCAGTTGCAACAGTTCTGGTTCAGAAGGGAACACTCAACAAAGGTGATGCTATTGTTGTTGGTGAGACTTCAGGTCGTGCCCGCTCTCTCATGGACTTTGCTGGAAAAATGGTAAACTCTGCTGGTCCTTCGACTCCAGTTCAAATCTTAGGTCTTGAGTCAGTTCCTTCACCTGGTGATATCGTAAACGTTGTTAAGAATGAAAGAGAAGCTTCTAAAATTGTTGAGAACAGAATCAACGAAAGAAAAGCTCTCGCTAATACAAGTATTGAAGCTAAAAAAGTTTCTCTTGAAGATTTCTTTGCTACTGCTCAGAACAATTCTGAAGCAGAGAAGAAAGTACTTAAGCTCATTATTCGCTCAGATGTTCAGGGTTCATACGAAGCCATTCGTACGGCAGTTGAGCAGCTTGGAAACAGCGAAGTTTCGGTTGAAGTTATTGGTGGTGGCGTTGGTGCAATCACAGATAATGACGTTAACTTAGCAGCATCCTCTAAAGGCTTCATTCTTGGATTTAATATGCGACCCGTAACTACGGCCCGCAGAATTGCTGAAGAGAAAGGCGTCGATATTAAGACCTATTCAATTATTTATGAACTCATCAATGAAGTGACTCTTGCCCTTGAAGGTATGTTAACTCCAGAGAAAGTTGAAAAATACATTGGTAGGGCCCAAGTTCGTGATACTTTTGCCATTCCAAAAATTGGGACGATTGCTGGTACAGCAGTTGTTGATGGTAAAATTGAACGTGGTTGTAATATCAGGCTTCTTCGTGATGGAAAAATCATCTACGACGGAAAACTCTCAACTCTTAGACGCTTTAAAGATGACGTTAAAGAAGTTAAGAATGGTTATGAGTGTGGTATGTCTCTGGAAAATTTCAATGATGTTAAAGTTGAAGATATTATTGAGGCGTACATTATGGAAGATAAGAAAAGAACTCTTACTTCTGACCTCACCCTTTAAGGATAGATTGTGGCCGGACGTGGGAATAAATTTTCTAAAATAAAATACGAGGAAAGGGTCCGCGATGAGATTAATCTCGCTCTTAGAAGAGAGTTCGCGGATCCTCGACTTTTTAATGTCTCTGTGACCCATGTTGAGTTAACCCAAGATTATTCCCATGCCAAAGTTTATTGGGATACTTTTAATGCGGCAACGAGGGGTGATGCTAAAACGGCCATTGAAAGTACCGCAGGAAGAATGCGAAAGCTTTTATCTGAGAAAATGGAAGTTCGTCATACTCCAGAAATTCATTACATCTACAACTCCCAATTCGAAGACTCTAATAAAATTGATAAGCTGTTGAAAGATTCAGCGGATGAAGAGTAAGAAAGAGTCGCTTTTTCCTCCACTCGTTTTTAATGTATTTAAACCGGCGAGGATGACTTCCTATGATGTCGTTCGCCACTTTAAGCGACATCTTCCACAAGGTTTTGGTAAAATTGGACATTTTGGAACTTTAGATCCATTTGCGTCTGGAGTGCTCATGATCGGAATCTGCGGGGCCGCCAGACTCAATGATTTCATCCACGATTTTTTGCCGAAAACTTATCTTGCCGTTGGGAAGTTAGGAATTGAGACTCCTACAGGAGATTACACTTCAGAGATTACTCAAAAAGATGAGTCGCTTTATTTGAGCCGAGAAATCGCAAGTTTTTCCAGAGAATTCATTGAAGAAAAATTAAAAGAAAAGTTTATTGGTGACTACTGGCAGTCCCCACATAAGTACTCAGCTTCAAAATTCATGGGTAAAAACTTACATGAGTGGGCAAGAGAAGGAGTAGAGGTTAAAAAGGAAGCAGTCCTTCGTAAAGTTTATAAAATAGAAGTCGTTAAGTACGTCTTTCCCTATCTCTCAATTCGAGTCGAGGTGAGTTCAGGAACGTATGTGAGAACTTTATTTGCTGATATGGCGAATTTTCTTGGAACACTTGGCTCTCTTATTTCTTTAGTAAGAGAAAGTGTCGGAGCGATAGGCTTTAACCATGCAATAAAAAAATCTCACTGGCCTCTAGAGAGGTCTTTAGACATTATTTCTCATGGAATCCCAATCGATAAAGTATTACCTTTTTCTAAATTTTCCCTAACCGCTCAGCAAACTCAAGCGTTTAAAAATGGGGCGTTCTTTGATCCAGAAAAATTAAATCTAACAGATCATAGTCATTCATCTGATAAATATTTCTGGGTTTTAGATAATGAGAACAAATTAATTGGCCTTGGAGAAAAATCATTTCCCCAAGAGTTTAGACCTAAAATTAATTTTCATTCAGAGGAGAAAGCTTCTCTCTCATCTGATCATGACCTTTAATCACTTGGTTCCAGCAAGCTTCAGCGAAGCTATCGGCCGTTTCAAAATTTTTTGGATCAATTTCTTTATGAACGATAATTCCCACATGCTTATTGGGGTGAATGAGGCCACGATCTCCAAAAACACCTCGGGTACCGTAAATACTTGTTGGAATGACTGGAATTTTTTCGTTGTAAGCAAAGACTAATAATGTTTTTTTGATCTCTTTAAAAGATTTGGGAAAGGATGTTCTCGATCTTGTTCCCTCTGGGTAGACCTGGAGTCCAATTTTTTCTTTTAATATTCTTTTTTTAGCTTTCTCAAAGACTTTTCTTCTCGATGAGGTGCTGTTTCTCGAAACAGGAATGGCACCAGAAATCCACGCCATCCAGCCAAAGATGGGAATATTTAAGATTTCTTTTTTCATGATAGGAGGTGCTTGATAGGCCAGGGTGAGGAGGGGAATATCTAAAAAACTTTGGTGGTTCGCCACATAGATGCCATAACAAGGAGTGCCACCAAACTCCGGCGAGCGATGGTCCTCGTAGTGACTGATAGTCGTATGACAAGCAAAGCGCAAAAGAAATCGTCCCAAGCGGGCCCAAACCGGACCCACTATTTTGAGTCTCATTCTTAAAGTAAAGGGGATAACCATAAGGCAGATCGGCATTAGTACAAATACCAGACTGAATAGGGCCAAAAAAATAGCTTTTATTTGAATCAAAATGAACATGGGCCGATTGTACTTAGAAATGGACTAGTCAGACAACAAAGAGGTGCGATCTTTTTGTTCTAATTTTCCAATATTTAGGGTAATATTTCACCTATTAAACGGGATAATTAGGAGTTTACTGTGTCAACCAGCTTAATCGCCATGGGCGTTGCTCTCTTCCTGATAATCAACCTTGTTGTTGGTCTAGCAGCTTTAAGCTTATTATTTGGAACTTTTGAGACGCTTTTTGGTAAACCAAAACTAACGATACTTCGCTCAACCAAAAGCGGTAATTATTTTGCCTTTGGTTTCAAATGGAACTCGGCGAAGGAGCCGGCATCAATTGATCAAGTTACGATCAGACTGTTCAATCCGTTTGGTCGACCAACTCAAGTAGAAGTTTCTAAAAATTTTGAAGCTAAAACCTCTTCATTTGCGACGGATGTTGAAATGGGTCCTGGTTTTTTAGAGCTTCTTGGTGCTGAAAAATTCGATCTCGCCACTCTACAAGTCGTTGTACAATCTTCGAAGTCGGGGATTAGCTGGCAATTTGACATGAAAGGTCCGAAATTCAGAAAACTCGTTTCAGAAGCAAAACTCACTGCTGATCAATTCATCGGCGATTATAGAATGGATTCTTCAAAAGAATCGAAACCACCAATCGACATACCGATGAGATCTTTCATTGCAGATACAGTTCCTGGCAAAGGGGCGCAGATCGCAATCCCTACAAACCCAGCTTTTGCTGCTCATTTCGCTGGAATGGGTGGAGGAGCTTCAGGTGCTGCTACCAGTGGTGGAGCAGCGGCTACAGCTGAAAACTACAAAGTCGCTAAAGTCTGGATTGAGCCAGGATGCATTGTCTGTAATGCTTGTGAAGATATTTATAAAGATGTTTTCGAGGTCAAGGCCGACACTTGTATCATCAGACCAAATGCACCTCTTGACGATGGATTAAGAATCCAAGAAGCAGCTGAGGCGTGTCCTGTAGAAGTCATTAAATATACAAAAGCATCATAAAAAAAGGCTCCTTTCGGAGCCTTTTTTTTATCAATTATTTAATTTTTTGCCAGATAAGTTCGCTTGCAAAGAAGTCTTTAAGACCTTTCTCATTCTCATTCCATATTTCTTTTAAGCTCTCACGATGTGTTTTAAGTTCTGGGCATTCAAAAGTTAAAACTGGAGATTGATACTTTTCAACCGCGAAGGTTCCAAGGGATCCTGGAGTTGGGTAACCAATGTCTCCGGCCATCTCATAGTTATTATACTTATTTAAAAACTCCGCAACGTCCTTGCACTCACCATTAAAATTCAAAATGGGCTTCCAAGTATGGAAGGAAATAATAAACCCTGGCCTGTATTTATCCATGAGCTTTACGAGAAATTGATTCTCTGGTTCAGATAAAGGTTTTGGCCCTGGATTATAACGAGGCTCCTTATGGTCAGTTGACCAGTCCTTCGT
>Ga0164293_10001293_pt1 | contig 20817 bp, 19 predicted proteins | sample GEODES118metaG_FD_111487 | JGI IMG/M metagenome (GOLD analysis project Ga0164293, IMG submission 111487) | Eutrophic lake water microbial communities from Lake Mendota, Wisconsin, USA - GEODES118 metaG | ecosystem: Environmental > Aquatic > Freshwater > Lake | place: USA: Lake Mendota...
AATGCATCGTACCAGTCGTGGTTGCCGGGAATGGCATACACGGGCTTGGTGACCCCCTTCATGGGCAAATAAAATTTCTTCTCATAATCCTTCATGGCGCCGGAAGGATAGATCACATCGGAAGACACCACTACAAACTTCACATCAGGTTTTTCAGCAACAGACGTGATCACATCTTTCAAAACCAATTGCGAAGCATCGCCTTCTCCTGGGTCTCCCACCACTACAAAGGCAAAGTCTGAACTGTCGTTTACGCCGGCAGGTTCAAGTTTGAATGCGTTAGGACCGGCCTGTACGCCAACCGATGCCGACATCACCGATCTCCACTCATCGGTTCTTTTGGCTGCCCAGGAATCCCACACCCCCGAAGCCCAGTTCTCCGTATCGAAGTACCAGCTCATTCCCAGAACAGGCATGATCGCAGCAAGGAGTGCTGCCCATGGCAGGCCAACTTTCAAGCCCGTGCGTACCGCGGTGCGCATGGAATATCCCGCTTTACGCAAGCGTATTCTGGTCCGAAGCCTGGCTGTCAATATAACTTCCATAACACCTCGCGGCGAATATTTTTTTCTCTGATCAACAGGTACGGCCTGTACCCATTTCCACAACGACTTTTCCAGTGATTCGCTTAGCGAGCGGAACCCGCCGGTTAGTGGAGCGATGATGGCGTAACAGATGATTAAAGAAATGGCAATATCACCGATCACGGCAACCAGCGGAGACAGAATACCAAGAAAGCTTCGGTCAAGTCCCATCCTCCCCAGATGTATAAAGAAAAGTACCATGATGAAGGTCCCGATCCAGTACCGGTCAATGGAAGCCCTTACCGATTCTTCCTGCTCGATTTTTTCAGCCAATGCAGATAGCTCTTCATTGTCATTCATGTTCATGCTCAACATGAGGTCTTCACTCACATCTTCCAAATGACCCGTTTTTGCACTGAGGATCGTTATGGCTGCGCCGAAAATGCGCAGGGCGATGGTGATAGCCAGCGCTATATGAACCCCGCGCTCTCTTAAGATCAACATCAAAGCCAGCACAAGAAGATTCCCGCCCGCTGCTAACCAATCTTTCTTTTTTTCAAAAGGATCAGTTTCCTTAAGCGCATAACGTACATAATTGACAACGTCAAAGAGTAGGATGCCTGCCACCAGGATAGCCAGTGCGCTGTCGAGAAACAACGGTGCGTTGATCAGGAATACGCCCATTAGAATACTGATGGCGGCGCTTTTCCAGGCCATATGGCGCTGGTCCGTGGACGACCGCCTGAAGCCATGCACGATCTCCAGGATCCCTGATACAATGATCAGCCATCCCAAGCCCGTTTCCACTTCGCGGTTTTCCTGGAAGACCGTCAATAGGGCCATGATGCCCAGTATTAACAGCACCAGGCTGAATAATCTGCTTTCTGATTTTTGTGAAATGGTTTTTTGCATCTGTAGCTTTTCAGGAGGACGATCTCGGAAGATAAAAAAAGAGCCAGAAAGAATTCTGAAATGTTTGATTCAAGAAATTTTCTTAGGCTTTCTAACCATTCGTCTATCGATCTATTTTAAATATGTCTTCATCCAGGTGTCCATTTCCCAGAGCATATGTAATACGTTTTCCTGACCACTGTAGCCATGGCTTTCATAGGGAAGTACCACATATCTCACTGTTCCGCCATGTCCCTTGACGGCATTGTAAAGCCTTTCACTCTGGATAGGGAAGGTGCCCGGGTTGTTGTCCAGTTCCCCATGGATCAGCAGGATCGGCGTCTTGATCTTATCGGCGTAACTGAAAGGCGACATATTGAAGTACACATCGGGTGCTTGCCAGTACGTTCTTTCCTCTGCCTGAAATCCGAAAGGCGTCAGGGTTCTGTTATAGGCGCCGCTTCTGGCCAGACCGGCCTTGAACAGGTTCGTGTGCGCGAGCAGGTTAGCCGTCATAAATGCGCCGTAACTATGTCCGCCAACCGCAACCCGATTGCTATCACCCACACCCATTTTAGCAAGGTGCTGGATGGCAGCATGTGCGTTCAAATACAATTGTGGAATGAAGTTGTCATTCGGCTCTTTGGTTCCTTCGCCAACAATGGGCATTTCCGCGTTGTCAAGGATCGCAAATCCCTGGGTCACCCAGAATACCGGCGAGCCCCAGTTCAGGCGGGGATAGACGTACTTGCTTCCCCTGACCTGGGCAGCATCCGCCGCTGATTTGTATTCCCTGGGATAAGCCCAGATCAACACGGGTAAAGGCTTGTCTTTCGACGGATCAAATCCCTTAGGAGTATAAAGATTGCCCGTTAAGTCCACACCATCTGCTCTTTTGTAAGAGATCTTCTGCTTGGTCACTCCATCGAGGGCTTTATAGGGATTGGTGAACTGCGTTATTTGTGTTCCAACCAAAGACCTTTTTTTCAAGTCGCGGATAAAATAATTCGGGGGCTCAGATAAGCTCTCGCGGGAAGTAACGATCACCAGCTTTTCCGGATCCAATACTTTCACCAGCGATTCGTAGTAAGGAGCCTGGCATCGCCATAACATTTTCTTTGTGCCATTATTAATGTCCATGGTTTGAACGAATGGGAGATCACCCTCAGGAGAAGAACCGGTTGAATAAAGCACCAGCTCTTTACCATTCAAAAACAGCACCTGCCTGCCAAACTCATTCTTCTTGGTCCAGGGTTGCCCGATATCACTATATGCATCGTTGCTGCTTCTTTCAAACAAAGAATCCATCTTGCCGGTAGTTGGATCAAAACGGCTCATTCGGATCTTCCTGTTCGCGTTCATATTTTCATACACGATTGCATGGTTCTTATCACCCCAGATCACACCGCTGAAACGTTTGGTTGTTTTGAACAACTCCCGCGGAGCCATTTTTGTCAGGGGATTCATGGCATACAACGCATCGCGGTACTCTGCTTTCGAACGGCCCAATCCTTTATCCAGCGCTACCACATAAGTGATGGTAGCTGGTTCGTCTGCTCTCCACGCATGGTCCCGCGGGAAACTGACCACGTCATCAAACCCAATAGGGGCGCCCTCTGCAGAAGGATTTTTTACAACCATGTTCACCGTCTGGCCGTTCATGTCCAACACCGACACGGTATACGGAAAGCCGTCGTAGGTGACCAGATATGAATAAGGCTTGTCAATGGTTTCGGTTAACAGGAATCGCTTATCGGGCGAAACAGAAAAACTTTTATAAACAGCAGGTCCACCCATCGGTTTTTCCTGCTTCATGTCGTTGATCACCAACTGGCTCGTGGCCAGATAAGAAAACAGTTCTTCGTCGTACGCCGACCTGATCAGATCCTGGTAAGTTCTGGAAGCCACGGCCTTGCCCAGGTTTTCCTGGATCACTGGGCCGTTGGGAACAATAGGCCTTGCAGCGATCGTGCGTTCTCCCGCCGGTACCGTTTTGTAGATCAGTTGATCATTGCCTACCCAACGGTATGGCGTACCTAATACGCCATTCAATTGACTTGAATTCACCTTTACGGCTTTACCATCCGCGACTGTGACCACATAAAGGTCCACATGCGTATTGTTGGTTTGAACGAAGGCGAACTTTTTTTCGTCATCACTCCACTGAATGCCAGATGCATTCAACGGCGCAGGAAGTCCTGCAACCTTCATCACCTGCTTTGTTTTGATATTTTGGATCTGAAATCCTGTATAATAGGCCATCCGGCTCATGGAGAAATTATTGGGGTTGATGCGTAATCCGGCTACCCTCACTTCAGGCTGGCCCAATTCCTCTACGGTAGACAATGGGCTTCTGTTGGCCAGGATCATCCATTCACCTTTGCCATCTACCAAAACCGAAGGCGTAGGTTCGGCAAGGGCCAGCTCCATGATGTCTTTCGGTGGGAGTTTATAAGACGTATTGTCCTGCCCATATGCAACCGCTGTAACGGTCAGGACTAGCCCCAAAAAATACTTCTTCATATTCATTCCTTTCTTGTTTGTTAATTAGACGTCAAAGGAAGGTAAAGCTTTTCCATACACCACTTCTTTATGCGGAAAAATTCTCAAGGATGCTTGCCTTTTTTAGGCTTTCTGAGCAGGAATACGATAAACCCGACCAGGATCAGCCAGGGAACGCTGAAAAGGATAAAGTACAGGACCGAGCCCAACGTGCTTTTCTTGTTGGTGGTAAAGTCAGTTTTACTGATCGGCTTGAAATCCGGGACATCAAACAAGGCAAGGTCAAAGCGGTTGATATCTTCGTACAACAGGTGTTGTTTGGGCAATACTTTTTTTTCAAACTTGTAGTCGGGCGCAGCACCTTCGTACCAGATCACCATGGCCTGTTGTGCACTGTCTGGTTGCCACTTTATTTGCTGAATGTTACCGGTGGCCGACTGTGGATAAACGCCGATCAGGTTCGTTTGGGTGAGGGTGGTCATCAGCTTGACAAATACCCGGGGATTGCCCTGAAGTTGCCCGGGAATAAAGCTGATCACAAAACCATTGGCTTCCTTTACGGATTCCTCAGCAGAAAGCTTGGCCTGGTTTGTTGGAGTGAGTTGATACGTGACCATTCGTGTCACCCCCGGGGGCATGTTCCGCTCAAAGTGCATGCCATCTGCCGCCGGGCTCAGGGCCAGTGTGTCTGACCCTGCTAAAACAGTCATACCCGCAGATGAAAGATTGTTCAGGCGTTGAAAAAAACGGTGAGGCGTAGTTGCAGTGTCTGTCCATTTGAACCTGGCCATGATAGAGTCGGCCCCGGAATTCAGGATATCGTAATGACCTTTTACCACGGCGAATCCAGGGTAGATCTGGACCATCATCAGTTGATTGTGAAGCCGGAGACCACCCGCGTTTAACATTTTAAGGCTGAAAGCACGACCAGCATTCCACATACCATCGTCGATTTTTTGTGACAGGGCTGGGGTACTCAGGAAAAGAAGAAAAACGAGGAACCTTAATGATCTCATGCCCCGAATTTCATAAAATATTATTTCATTTTCCATTTTTCCTTATTTTCGTGTCATGATTATCATTGTGCATGGACATCACCATCATTACTTGCCCCTCGGGTAAGCCGGTGACGTTTTATGCATTTAACAATAAAACTTAAGGGGCTTACAGCATGTAAGCCCTTTTTTATTAGCAGCATATGAAACTAAGGATCGCTATTCAGAAATCAGGACGGTTATATGAGGATTCCGTGAGCTTACTTAAAGAGTGCGGGATCGATTTAAGGAATGTAAAAGACAGATTAAAGACAGAGTCGGACAACTTCCCGCTGGAAGTTTTTTTTCTCCGGGACGATGATATCCCTCAGTATGTGCAAGACCATGTGGCGGATATCGGTATTGTGGGCGAGAACGTGCTGCTCGAAAAAAACAAATTCGTCAACATAGTTGAACAACTCGGTTTTGGGAAATGCCGTTTGTCCATTGCCGTTCCCCGCAGCATGCAGTACGAAGGAGTGCAATCACTTGCTGGGAAGAAGATCGCGACAAGTTACCCTGGCCTGGTGTCCCGTTATTTAAGCGATAACGGTGTAGAGGCTGAGATCCATGAGATCAGCGGCTCGGTGGAAATAGCGCCCGGTATTGGTCTGGCTGACGTAGTGGCTGACCTTGTCAGCAGCGGCGGGACCTTGTTCATGAATGGCTTGAAAGAGGTGGAAACGATCTTATCTTCCCAGGCCGTATTGATCCGCAATCATCAACTGGAGGCCGAAAAACTGCAGGTCCTGGAGAAATTGTTGTTCCGGATCAGGGCAGTGAAGAAGTCAAAGAAGAATAAGTATGTGTTACTCAACGCGCCGAATGATAGACTGGATCAAATCGTATCCCTGTTGCCCGGCATGAAAAGCCCAACGATCCTTCCCCTTGCGGAAACAGGCTGGAGCAGTGTGCATAGTGTGTTGAGTGAAGATACTTTTTGGGATATCATTGAACAGTTGAAAGACGCAGGTGCGCAGGGCATTCTGGTGATCCCGATTGAAAAAATGATCATTTAATTTTTCTGCATGAAGATTGTTTTGAATCCGGAAAAAGACAGCTGGGCAGCATTGCTTAAACGCCCTGCCAACGATACTACGCCGATCGAAAAAACAGTGGCAAAGATCCTAGAGCGCGTTCGGGTCAAAGGAGACATTGCCGTAAAAAAATATACGGCTGATTTTGATAAAGTACAGATCCGGAGAATTGCTGTGGCTCCAAAGGATGTGAATCATGCCGCTGCAACCCTTGATCCTGCACTCAAAGATGCCATTCAGGTGGCTGCTTCCAACATTATGAAATTCCATGCGCTGCAGAAGCAGGGTGGGGAAGAAATGGAAACTATGGAGGGTGTTATTTGTAAACGGAAGGCCGTTCCCATAGAAAATGTAGGCCTTTATATTCCTGGAGGTACGGCGCCTTTATTTTCAACCATCCTTATGCTGGGGATACCGGCCGTGATCGCGGGCTGTAAGAATATCGTGCTTTGTTCGCCGCCTTTACCCGATGGAAATATGCACCCGGCCATTCTATTTGCGGCAGACATTGTGGGTATCAAAAAAATATTCAAAGTGGGCGGTGTGCAGGCCATTGCAGCTATGGCCTATGGTACCGCCAGCATTCCAAAGGTGGATAAGATCTTCGGGCCGGGTAATCAGTATGTCACGCTCGCCAAACAGATGGTGCAGCAGGCCGGTGTTGCTATCGACATGCCGGCAGGTCCGAGTGAGGTATGTGTATTGGCTGATGCCACTGCAGAGCCTGCCTACATCGCTGCTGACCTGCTTTCTCAGGCCGAGCACGGTGCAGACTCGCAGGTATTGCTGGTTTCCACATCAGAGTCGCTGGTTCACGCGGTGATCAGTAAGATGAACGACCAACTGAAAAAATTACCCCGGGCTGCCACTGCTGCCAGGGCATTAGAGAATAGCTCAGCCATCGTTGTGGATGATATTCATACTGCGATGGACCTGGTGAATGCATACGCGCCGGAACATTTGATCATTTCCTGCCGCGATCATGAAACCCTTGCCGACCAGGTGGTCAACGCGGGCTCGGTATTCCTGGGCAATTATTCCCCTGAATCCGTAGGCGATTATGCGAGTGGAACCAATCACACGCTTCCTACCCATGGTTATGCGAGGGCATACAGCGGGGTGAGTGTAGACAGTTTCGTAAAGAAGATCACATTTCAATACCTGACCCGCCAGGGCTTAGAGAATATAGCTGATACCGTGATCACAATGGCAGAACATGAAGGCCTTCATGCCCATGCTGAAGCTGTCCGTATCCGTTTACAATAGAAAAGAAATACCATGAGTTTTGATCTGAATGCACTGGTCAGGCCCAATATCAGAAATTTGGTTCCTTATTCGTCCGCAAGGGATGAATTCAAAGGGGAGGCCAGCATATTTCTCGACGCCAATGAGAACAGTCTTGGTTCTCCCCTGACAAAATGGTATAATCGCTACCCTGACCCCTTGCAGTGGGAGGTAAAAAAGAAGATCTCTGCGATCAAGGGAACTCCCGCCGAACATATCTTTTTGGGCAACGGGAGTGATGAGGCCATCGATCTGCTGTTTCGCGCGTTTTGCGAACCGGGAATGGATAATGTGGTGATTTGTCCGCCTACCTACGGCATGTACGAAGTGAGCGCGAATATCAATAACATCGGGTTGAAGAAAGTTCCCCTGACCCCGGATTTTCAGATCGACCTGGATGCGATGGAAGGAGCCATTGATAGGAATACGCGGATCATCTGGCTCTGTTCGCCCAATAACCCCACCGGAAACTCTTTGAACCGCGAGGACATCGAGATCATCCTGAATAATTTTGAGGGCCTGGTGGTCATTGATGAGGCGTACATCAACTTCTCGCGGCAGCGGTCATTCATCCCTGAGCTAAGCGAGTATCCCAACCTGGTGATTTTGCAGACCATGAGCAAAGCCTGGGGATTGGCTGCATTGAGGATCGGAATGGCGTTTGCCAGTAAGGAGATCATCGAAGTGATAAACAGGATCAAGCCCCCATACAATATCAGCCAGGCCGCGCAGGACCTGGTGTTGCAGGCACTCGACCATGTAGACGAGGTGAACAACATGATCCGGATCCTGGTAGAGGAGCGGAAAAAATTGGAGGAGTCACTCCTTGAACTTCCCCAGGTGATCCAGGTTTATCCGTCAGACGCCAATTTCCTGCTGGTGAAAACCATTGATGCCAAAGGGCTATATAAGTACCTGGTTGAAAAAGGCGTGGTGGTCCGGGACAGGAGCAACGTGCTTTTGTGCGAAGAGAGTTTGCGGATCACCGTAGGCACGCCAAGTGAGAATACAGCCCTTTTGAAGATGATCAGCGAATTCGAAAAAGCTTAAATTTATTGCCACCCGGTAGTGTCCGTTGATGAAGTTGTAAAAGCCGGGCCAGCTAAAAAATCTGACAAACGTATGAAGAAAGTCTTGTTCATTGATCGTGATGGTACCATCATCAAGGAAGCCCCGCCAACCTACCAGATCGATTCATTTGAGAAACTTAGTTTTTACCCCGGTGTGTTTTACTGGTTGGGTAAAATCGCCAGGGAACTGGATTATGAGCTGGTGATGGTGACCAACCAGGATGGTTTGGGTACCGATGTCTATCCCATGGAGAAGTTTCAATCCGTTCATCGGCTTATCCTGGACGCTATGGCGGGCGAGGGGATCATTTTTACCTACGAGCATATCGACATCAGCTTTCCCCATGAGCATAAACCCACCAGGAAACCAGGTACAGGTATGCTTGGCCGTTATATCAACAATGAAGTGTATGATCTGGCAGGATCTTATGTGATTGGCGACCGCCCCACCGATGTGGAACTGGCCAAAAACCTCGGCTGTAAGGCCATCTTCCTGACCAATGAGCCTGAACTTGGGCTGGCCGAAGTGAAAGATCCTGAATCGTTGAGAAAGGCGATTGCACTGGAGACGACCGACTGGGAGGATATCTATACATTGCTCAGGTTGGGTAGACGTACCGTGAGTCATCGGCGCAGAACCAACGAAACAGATATCCTCGTGGAGGTAGACCTTGATGGAAACGGATCATCTGCAATCGAAACCGGTTTGGGATTTTTTGATCATATGCTTGACCAGCTGGCGCGGCATGGTAAAATGAACCTTACTGTTAAGGCTAAGGGTGATCTGCATATTGACGAACACCACACCATTGAAGATACCGGGATCGCATTGGGAGAGGCCTTCTCCATGTTGCTTGCAGATAAGCGGGGTATGGAGAGGTACGGATTTGCCTTGCCCATGGATGAGGCGGAAGCCAAGGTACTGATCGATTTTGGCGGGCGCAACTGGATCGTTTGGGATGCTGAGTTCAAGCGGGAGAAGATCGGGGAGATGCCTACGGAAATGTTCTTCCATTTCTTTAAGTCGTTCAGCGACGCTGCGAAATGCAACCTCAACATTGAATGCAGGGGCGAGAATGAGCATCATAAAATAGAAGCCATCTTCAAGGCCTTTGCAAAAGCCATCAGGATGGCCGTGAAGCGAGACCCGCTTTCATTGTACCTGCCGAGTACGAAAGGAACGCTTTGAAGAAATGTGATAAATGTGAGTAATGTGGTGAATGTGGGAATGCATCACAGTAGCTCAACATTTTCTACATAAACGCCCAATAGAACATGCCACAACAGGTAGTGTCCAAGCCTTAACGATAGTGTAGCAAAAAATGCTGCTTTCCTGTAGTGGATCGCTTGAAGGAAGTTCATAAAAACCCCGTGATCAAAGAGTAAATAATCAGACCTTTACCCTCGCCGGGCAGTTGTTTCAAAGGTTCTCTCAGTGCTGTTAATACTGCGCCGGTCCAGAAACATGCCTGAAAGTATTTGCCTTTCGCCACCCATTTGCCTACAAGAAGAATGATGGTGAGCGGGATGAGTCTGTAAAAAACTTCTATCTCAAAAGCACCTGAAGAATACAAGAACCCGGAATAGGGGAATGGCTGCAGGAAGGGCGAAAGTTCTGTGTAGGGCTCCGGATGAAGGATGATCTTGATCACAATGATGTCAAGGATTCCAAATATCGCCCCTATGAAAGCAGGTGATAGCAGCCTTTGCTTGTTGGGGACGATGGCATCCCATAAGTTTGGTAGTCCGGCTTTAGTTTGCAGAAACAAAAAAGGAAAGCCCAGTAAAAGGAGAAAGACATTCTGAATATCCCATACCTGTAAAAAACTATAGTTTGACCTAATGGCGTTTCCGTACAGGCTGCCCACGAAAGCGATCATGATAAATACCAGGTAGATGATCAGGTTGGATCTTGTCCCCTTTTTCGAAACGTCTGGTCAGAATTTTATCATCAGTCGCTTTACCACTGAAATTGGTGGTGTAGACTTTACGTTACATTTTTTGTGAAGCACGGCTTCGCCAATGGTTATTTCACCCGGGTCCACTTGTCGGTTCTGCCGATCATGGATATACCAATAAAGCCTCGGACATCCAGATGATCTGCGTCTTGTAAGGTCATTACACATTTGTATTCCTTTCCATTCTTCGGGTCGTAGATCCGTCCGTTTTCGTACACGTTTTTACCTTTGTGTTCAAAACCCCAGAGGTTGACCAGACCCATCAGCGGACGCTGGTGATTGGCTTCATTTGGATGATTAATATCGGTTCGGGGCTTGCCTGTTTTTTCGTCGTTCGGGATCTTGAGCCATACCAGCTTTCCCTGGTATTTTCCGCCGTTTTTATAGATCTCCACGTGACCATTCCCTTCAGACGGTTTCCAGACACCGAGTATGGCATCGGGCGATTGGGCCAGTGCAGGGGTTGTTGCAGTAAGCAGGGCGAGGAAGAGGATATATTTCATGTTTCAATATTAAATAATTCAGGGGCAGTACAAGTATTTTGATCGATTTTTCCTTATTCATGCTGGTTGTAAGATTTTTTGGATGGTATTTCATTTTCCCACATATTTGCAATCATGATTAATTTACAAAAGAAGCATTGGTGGTGGCATACGCACTCTTAAAGGGTTTGTACTGTCGCGACTATGTGTAAACATAATTAGGCCCCGATAGTATCGGGGCCTTTTAATTTTTTGTGCTAGAACAATCGGAATGAAAAAAACAGTCATCAAAACAGGATTTAAAAAGATACTGGCCGACGTGTACACGCCCGTGGGGATCTACCTGCGCCTGCGGGACCGCTTCCGGGATACCATCTTGCTGGAGAGTGCAGATTTCCACGCGCATGACAATAGCTTTTCCTTTATCGGGATCAATGCCATTGCGGGCATCGAGATCAGGAACAAGGGACTCGTGGAATATAAAATGCCGGGGCTTCCTCCCGAAAAAGTCAGCCTGAAAGGATTAAAAGAGGTGCCTGAACTGCTTCAGGATTTTCTCAACAGGTTTGAGGTCAATTCTGTTAAGGAAAAACCGGTACGTGCATCCCAGGGCCTGTTTGGATATATCACTTATGACGCCGTTCAGTTTTTTGAATCCGTCCCGCTTCGGGAGAGAGAGCAGGGCCCCGCCATTCCACTGATGCGGTATCGGTTGTACCAATACATTATCGCCATAGATCATTTCAAAGATGAACTCTATCTGGTGGAAAACGAAATAGCGGGTGTGCCCTCGGAACGCGACGTGGTGGAGTCTTTGATCCGCAATCGCGATGTACCGGTATTCCCGTTCAGGCAGATCGGTGGAGAACGTTCAAACATGGACGACGATGATTACAGGGGAATGGTCAAGAAGGGTATCGAGAGTTGCTACCGAGGTAATGTTTTTCAGATCGTATTAAGCCGGCGCTTCGAACAGCCTTTTCAGGGCGATGATTTTAACGTATACCGGGCATTGAGGAGCATCAATCCTTCGCCATACCTGTTTTATTTTGATTACGGCGAATATAAACTGATGGGCTCTTCGCCTGAAAGCCAACTCATCGTTCAGAATGGTAAGGCGGTGATACACCCCATAGCGGGCACGTATAAGCGAAGTGGAGACGACGAGACAGATTCTACATTGGCTGCCCAGTTGATGGCCGATACCAAAGAGAATGCCGAACACGTTATGCTGGTAGACCTTGCCAGGAATGATCTTTCCCGCCATTGCAATGAGGTGACCGTGAGCCAGTATAAGAAGATCAATTATTATTCGCATGTGATCCATATGGTCAGCGAAGTCACCGGCAAGGTGTTTGAGAATACCAATCCCTTTGAGTTATTGGCTACTTCTTTCCCCGCAGGCACCCTGAGTGGCGCGCCTAAGTTCAGGGCCATGGAGATCATCGACGAGCTGGAGCCTACGGCAAGAAGCTATTATGGTGGAGCGATCGGCATCATGGGATTTGACGGGAATTGTAACCATGCCATCATGATACGCACTTTCCTGAGTAGGAACAATACACTGTATTACCAGGCCGGTGCCGGCGTGGTGGCCGCGAGCCAACCGGAGAGTGAATTGCAGGAAGTGAATAACAAATTGTCGGCCTTAAAAAAGGCCATCTCATTTGCAGAAAATATTGAATCATGAAAATCCTTGTTTACGATAATTACGATTCGTTCACTTACAACCTCGTGCACCTGGTGGAGCATATCATGAAGGAAAAGGTAGAGGTGTACCGGAACAACATGCTTCCCATGGAGCAGGTGAAGAGCTACGATAAGATCATTCTTTCACCGGGCCCCGGTATCCCTTCGGAAGCGGGCCAATTGCTGGAACTCATCCGTCTGTATGCGTCAACTAAATCCATACTCGGTGTTTGCCTCGGCCACCAGGCCATCGGAGAATCCTTTGGCGGCACCCTGATTAATTTAAGCCAGGTCTATCACGGGGTGGCAACACCCATCCACATAGAGAAGAACGTGGGCGGCGTATTCGAGGGGCTGCCCGAAACCATTGAAGTAGGAAGATACCATAGTTGGGTAGTCAGTTCAGAAGGGCTTCCGGCTTCCCTGGAAGTGACCGCTTACGATCACAAAGGATTAATCATGGCCATGCGGCATAAACAGTATGATGTAACAGGGGTGCAGTTTCATCCCGAAAGCGTGTTAACGCCAGACGGTGAGAGAATGATGCGGAACTGGTTAAAAAATTGATATGAAAAAAGTTCTTCAGTTTTTGTTTGAGTATAAATCGCTGGACCGCGAGAAAGCAAAGGAGGTGTTGCTGAATATCAGCAAAGGCGTGTACAATGAACATGAGATCACCGCCTTTATGACGGTTTACCTGATGCGCAGCGTGACCATCGCCGAATTGCAGGGATTCAGGGACGCGCTCCTTGAACTCTGCGTTAACGTGGAGCTCGACGGACTCAAGGTTACCGATATTGTAGGAACCGGCGGCGATGGAAAGAATACGTTCAACATATCAACCCTGTCATGCTTCATTGTTGCAGGCACGGGAAGGAAGGTCGCAAAACATGGCAACTATGGCGCAACATCCATTAGCGGCGCTTCCAATGTGATGGAGCAACTCGGATACAAATTGTCCAACAATACCTCCAAGTTGAAGCAGGAGCTGGACACCGCAAATTTCTGTTTTATGCATGCGCCCTTGTTTCATCCCGCTTTGAAAATAGTAGCCCCCATCAGAAAGAATTTAGGCGTCAGAACTTTTTTCAACATGCTCGGTCCAATGGTAAACCCGGCAACGCCCGCCTACCAACTCATCGGGGTGTACAACCTCGAAATGGCCAGGATCTACAATTACATGCTACAGGAAACAGGACAGAAATTCACCATCATCCACGCGCTTGACGGGTACGATGAGATCTCGCTGACGGGCGATACCAAAGTGGTGACTAACCTGGGAGAACGGATTATGACACCTGAAGAATTAGGAAAGAGAATGGTGCTGCCTTCCGATATCTATGGCGGCAATACGCCGGAAGAAGCAGCCGCTATCTTTGTAAAAGTCTTGAAAGGGGAAGGTTCATGGGCTCAAAATGCAGTGGTACTGGCCAACGCGGCAATGGGCTTGTTCAATACGGGCGACTACGCAGCATACAATCATGCATTTCAGGATGCGGTGGAGAGCCTCGAATCGAAAAGGGCTTATGGCGCATTTATCAAATTAATATCCGTGCAGTAATGAATATTCTTGAGCAGATCATTGCCAGTAAACACGTTGAAGTGGCCCGCAGAAAAAGGGAAAAGCCAGTGCACTTGCTCGAGATGAGTCCCTTCTTTAAACGCAGTACCCTGAGCCTGGCACAATCACTCCGGGACCCTGCAAAAACAGGGATCATCACGGAGTTCAAAAGAAAGTCGCCCTCCAAAGGGATGATCAATGAACATGCTGATGTTATCGATGTTACCGGTAAATATGCTGCATATGGCGCGAGCGGACTATCGGTATTGACCGACTCCGATTATTTTGGAGGGTCTGAAGCAGATCTGCAACAGGCCCGGCTGAACGATATTCCGATCTTACGAAAAGATTTTATGGTTGATGAATACCAGGTGTTGGAAGCACGGGCGATGGGTGCAGATGTGATTCTCCTGATCGCTGCCTGCCTTACTCCCTCTGAAGTTTTGGCGCTGGCCTCTTTTGCCCGAAACCTCCAACTGGAGGTGTTACTGGAATTGCATGCGGAAGAAGAGTTGGATCATATCAATAGCTATACGGATCTGGTGGGCATCAATAACCGAAATCTGAAAACCTTTGAGGTGGATATGGACAAAAGCATCAGCATGGCGGAAAAGATCGGCAAATCAGCGCTTCGAATTGCGGAAAGCGGTATTCGGGAGCCGGAGGATGTAGTGAGATGTAGAAGTATTGGATTTGAAGGGTTTCTCATTGGAGAGCGATTTATGAAAGAGAATGACCCGGGCCTTGCTTTTAAATCATTTGCTGACCAAATAAAAAGAGTTGAATGAGGGTTAAAGTATGCGGAATGACCAGGCTTGACCAGATTCTTCAACTTGAGGAGTGGGGGGTACAGTTCGCAGGACTCATCTTCTATCCAAAATCGCCCCGGTATATTAAAAAGTTTCACCTGAGTGCCATTGACCTGAAAAGGGAGAAGATGAACATTAACCGCGTAGGGGTGTTTGTGAATGCATCACTGGATGAAATTTTGAGGACGGTGGATGCCTGGCGCCTGCATATGGTCCAATTACACGGAGATGAATCACCGAAGTTTTGCGAACAGGTCAGCAACCACGTAAATACCGTCAAGGCATTCAGGATTGGTGAGAGCGATAACGTGGAGTGGAAGATCTTTCCTTATCAGGAGTATACCGACATGTACCTGTTCGACAATGGCTGGGCGGGCAATGCCAGCGCGGATAAAGCCGCTGTATACGGCGGATCGGGCCAACATTTTAACTGGAATCAGTTGGATAAGGTTCGTGTGGGAAAACCCTATATGCTCAGCGGCGGGATCTGCCCTGAAGACGCTGCCCGGTTGAGGGCTTTTGCCGCAGAGCAGAAAGATTTGTTTGCCGTTGATGTGAACAGCAGATTTGAGGTGGCCCCGGGGGTAAAGGATATGAACAAACTGAAATTATTTTTGGACGAATTGAATGGTTGAAAGATGGAAAAAGAACTAAAATATCAGCCAGACCTGCAGGGCTATTACGGGGCATTTGGCGGTGCGTATATCCCAGAGATGCTGCACAGGAATGTGGAAGAGCTTAGGTTGTCTTACCTGCAAATCATGGACTCGCCTGATTTCCAGGAAGAATTCAGGGCTTTGCTGAAAGACTATGTTGGCCGGCCAACACCTCTTTATTATGCAGGTAACATCAGCCGCAAATTGAACACCAACGTTTACCTGAAACGGGAAGATCTCTGCCACACCGGGGCCCACAAGATCAACAATACCATTGGGCAGATCCTGCTGGCTATCCGGCTGGGAAAAAAGAGGATCATTGCGGAAACGGGAGCCGGACAGCATGGTGTAGCCACCGCAACGGTTTGCGCGCTGAAAGGATTGCCCTGCATCGTGTATATGGGGGAGAAAGATATCGAAAGGCAGGCTCCAAATGTAGCCCGCATGAAAATGCTGGGCGCAGAAGTAAGGCCGGCCATGAGCGGCAGTAAAACATTGAAGGACGCCACCAACGAGGCCATCAGGGATTGGATCAACCATCCGGATGACACGCACTATATTATTGGAAGTGTAGTAGGGCCTCACCCTTACCCGGATATGGTAGCGCGGTTTCAGTCGGTCATCAGCGAAGAAATGCGCTGGCAGCTGAAAGAAAAAACAGGTAAGGAACTTCCTACCCATGTAGTGGCCTGTGTGGGTGGCGGTAGTAACGCCGCAGGCGCGTTTTACCATTTCCTTGAGGAAGAAGATGTGAAACTGGTAGCGGTGGAAGCAGCGGGGCAGGGTATTTTTTCAGGCCTTTCTGCCGCAACTACAGCACTCGGAAAGCCCGGCATCCTGCATGGAAGTAAAAGCCTGGTGATGCAAACGGACGACGGCCAGGTGGTAGAGCCACACAGCATTTCAGCCGGTTTGGATTATCCCGGCATCGGTCCTTTGCATGCCCATCTTTTTAAATCCGGCAGGGGTGTATTCATGAGTGCCACAGATCAACAGGCCTTAGACGCGGCAGTGGAACTCGCGCAGATCGAAGGGATCATTCCCGCCCTCGAGACCGCACATGCGTTATATATTCTGGAAGATCTGAAGGCAGGGAAAGATGACCAGGTGATCGTATGTCTGAGTGGAAGAGGAGATAAAGACCTCGCTACCTATATGAAAGAACTCAATCTCTGAATATGTCGCGCATACAATCATTATTCGATCATAAACAAGGCAGCGTGCTGAACGTCTATTGTACGGCGGGATTTCCCGAGCTCAATAGTACATTGGAAGTGATGCAGGCATTGCAGGAGAACGGGGCTGATATCATTGAATTGGGGATGCCATACAGCGATCCGCTGGCAGATGGTGAAGTGATCCAGAAAAGCAGCGCCAGGGCCCTGCAGAACGGAATGAATCTGAATGTACTTTTTTCCCAGCTGAAACAATTAAGACCGCAGGTGACCGTACCCGTTATACTCATGGGATATATGAATCCTGTACTTCAATACGGCTTCGAGCGCTTCTGTGCAGATGCGGCGGCTGCCGGTGTAGACGGCCTGATCTTGCCGGATCTTCCGGAGTATGAATTTGAAGTGGAGTATGGAGCCATCATAAAAAAGTACGGACTTGATTTTATATTTCTCGTCACCCCGGAAACCGCGCCGGAACGGGTGAAGAAGTTGGATGAACTAAGCTCGGGTTTTCTGTATGCCGTATCATCTTCCTCAACCACCGGATCTGCCACGAACATGACCGATGTGAGCGGGTTCCTGCAGCGTTTGGGAAGTTACAACCTGAATAATCCGGTGCTTGTAGGATTCGGGATCAAAGACAGGGAGAGTTTCAGGTCCGCTTCTGCGTATTCAAACGGTGCGATCATTGGTACGGCTTATATACGCGCCATTGAAGGCGCTGAGGATGTCAGGGCGGCTACGAAAACATTTTTATCATCAGTACTCGGATAGTATGGAACGAACAGTGATCGTAAAGTACAATGCGGGGAATATACAGTCCGTTCTCTATGCCCTCGAGCGGATCGGCGAGTCGGCACTCGTTACGGATGATCATCATCTCATCAGATCTGCTAAACGGGTCATATTCCCGGGCGTGGGAGAAGCAAGCACGGCCATGCAGTATTTGCGGGAGCGGAAGCTCGATAAGTTACTCATCGAATGTAAGCAACCCGTATTGGGTATTTGCTTAGGTATGCAGCTGATGTGCAGGCACTCCGAAGAAAACAATACAGAATGTCTCGGTATTTTCAATGAGCCTGTAAAGAAGTTCCTTCCTGGAAATTCAGGCATCAAGGTCCCCCAGATCGGGTGGAACAAAGTGGTGGATTCAGGGTCGCCGTTATTTCAAGGAATTCCCGAAGGCAGTTTCTTTTATTTTGTGCATAGCTATTACGCGTCCGAGGGGCCGCATACCATTGGGGTCACCGATTACATCATCCCTTACAGCGCGGCATTGCATAAAGGCAATTTTTATGGTGTTCAATTCCATCCGGAGAAAAGCGCAGAAGCCGGGGAGAAACTTTTAAAAAATTTCATTACACTCTGATATGGAGATCATTCCGGCGATAGACCTCATAGATGGAAAACTGGTGAGGCTGACAGAAGGCGACTACTCAAAAAAGACCGTCTATCAAACGGATCCCCTCAGCATGGCGATGCAGTTTGAAGACGCCGGGATCATCAGGCTTCACGTGGTAGATCTTGATGGTGCAAAGAAAGGAAGCGTGGTGAATTGGAAGGTACTTGAGGAAATTACTGCGAAAACCTCGCTGCTGGTTGATTTCGGAGGCGGGGTAAAACAGGAGTCCGATGTGCAGCGGATCATCGAATGCGGCGCCAGTTGGGTCACGGTGGGCAGTATGGCCGCGAAACAGCCTGCTGTGTTTTCTGACTGGCTGGATCATTACGGGTCAGACCGCTTTTTCCTGGGAGCGGATGTCCGGGATGAGAAGATCGCCGTGGGCGGGTGGTTGGAAACCACAACGCAGGACGTACAAGCTTTCATTTCGAGTTATACCCAACTCGGCCTTCGTTATATTTTTTGTACCGACATCAGCAAAGACGGGAAACTGGAGGGTCCTGCCATCCCGCTTTATACAAAGATCCTGAACAGCAACAGCGATGTCCAACTGGTGGCCAGCGGGGGTGTTGCTACCATCGATGATCTTCAGTTACTAAAAGATGCAGGCTGCCATGGGGCGATCATTGGGAAAGCCATCTACGAGAACAGGATCACCATCGCGCAGCTGAAAAAATTTATCTCATGATCACGAAGCGTATCATACCCTGCCTTGATATTAAAGATGGCAGGACTGTCAAGGGTACAAATTTTGTCAACCTGCGCGATGCGGGGGACCCGGTAGAACTCGGGGCTGAATATGCCCGTCAGGGAGCGGATGAATTGGTTTTCCTGGATATCACGGCTACCGATGAAAAGCGGAAAACGCTGAGTGAACTGGTGTCTCGCATTGCCCATCATATCAATATTCCCTTCACCGTTGGTGGAGGCATCAGCAGCATCGAAGACGTGCAGGTATTGCTGCAACATGGCGCAGATAAGATATCTGTAAATACATCAGCTTTCAGGAGACCCGAATTGGTCAATGAACTGTCCGGGGAATTTGGCTCACAATGCGTGGTGCTGGCCATTGATACCAAACTCGAGGCGGATGGGCAGTGGTATGTCTACCTGAATGGTGGCCGGGTAAAAACCGATGTGCGCTGTGAAGATTGGGCTCATGATGGCGTTGCCCGTGGAGCAGGAGAAGTACTGTTGACGTCCATGAATCATGACGGTACTAAGACTGGCTTTTCTCTCGACATTACCGGTCGGCTATCCCTTGAATTACCCGTACCCGTGATCGCGTCCGGGGGCGCGGGTACGATGGAGCATTTCACAGACGTTTTCAATATCGCCCGGGCCGATGCCGCCCTCGCGGCCAGTATTTTCCATTTTCGCGAGATCACCATACCAGATCTGAAGGCCTACCTGCATCAACAGGGGATAGCAGTCAGAATATGAATTGGCGGATTGGCGGATTGGCGAATGGACGAATTGACCAAAGGATGATCCGTCAATCCGTCAATTCGCTAATCCGGTTATCCGTCAATCCTTTAATTCGCTAATCGTTCTATCTTTGCCCAATGAACATTGACTTTGCAAAATCCCCTAACGGGCTGGTTCCTGCTGTGATCCAGGATTTCAATACCCACAAGGTCCTGATGTTGGGATATATGAGCCAGGAGTCACTGGATAAAACCCTGGCTTCAGGGCAGGTCACATTTTTCAGTCGGTCGAAAAACAGGCTTTGGACTAAAGGGGAGGAGAGCGGTCATTTTCTCGAGCTGAAATCAGTTGCCCCGGATTGCGACAAGGATACCCTGCTCATCAAAGCCGTACCAACCGGTCCTGTTTGCCATACCGGTGCGGACACCTGCTGGAGTGAGGTCAATCATACCGAGGATTTTCTTGCACACCTCGAAGAAATCATCAGCCTTCGCAGGAAAAGCAAAGACCCTTCTTCCTATGTGCATTCCCTCTTCGAGAAAGGTTTAAATAAAGTAGCGCAAAAGGTTGGAGAAGAGGCGATCGAACTCGTGATAGAGGCTAAAGACAACAATGCAGATCTTTTCCTGGGAGAGGCGGCTGATCTTCTGTTCCATTATTTAATTTTGCTTAACATTAAAGGACATACATTACAAGAAGTAATTGACGTTCTACAAAAAAGACATGCTACATGAGACTTCGTTTATTCTTCCTGGTAAGTATTTTGCTTCCCCTGGGCCTGCTCGCCCAGTTGGCTGGCTTTACCATCAAGGGCAATATAAAGGGCCTGGCCGATGGTACGGAAATAGGCCTTTATGTTGACGATATAAATAGTGAACCGATAGCCAGTGCAAAATCGGATAAGGGCAGTTTCACGCTGAAAGGAAAGGTGACCGAGCCCTATATTCATCTTCTCACTTACGGTGACAAAAGCCAGCGACTGACCATATTCCTCGATAATTCGAACGTGACGGTAAATGGGATCGTTGAGGCGATCGGTATCGCAGAAGTAAAAGGATCGCCGTCTCATGCCGATTTTGCAGCATTTAATACCGAGTTCTCCCCGCTGTTTGAGAGACTCTCCATCATCGTAAAGGATATCAATGCGGGTAAACCCGATGCCAACGCCGCAATGCGCAAAGAGTACGAAAGCCTGCTCGTCACGATCCAGGATAAAGCAGATAAATTCATTAATTCCCGCCCGGCATCGTATGTGTCGCCTTTTGTAGCCATGATCGCTACCCAGTTGAAACCGGAAGTAGCCGTCAGCGAAAGA
>Ga0164293_10001295_pt1 | contig 20805 bp, 18 predicted proteins | sample GEODES118metaG_FD_111487 | JGI IMG/M metagenome (GOLD analysis project Ga0164293, IMG submission 111487) | Eutrophic lake water microbial communities from Lake Mendota, Wisconsin, USA - GEODES118 metaG | ecosystem: Environmental > Aquatic > Freshwater > Lake | place: USA: Lake Mendota...
GCCACCACGAATTCCGAAACGAACAAAAAAATTACAATCAGTAATTTCTGATTTTTCATAACGTTTAATTTATAGAACTTAAATTTAGTTTTGGTAATTATATTGATTGATTCTTTTACCTGAACGGAAATTAACTACTTTACTATTTCCGGCAACCGGTTGGAATTCAGGAATCAGGTCTTTAATGACCACCCTGAACAATTCGGGCTCATAGAAATTTTCAAGTGCCATAAGTTTATTGATGATATTCTCTGCTTCTGTTATATGATGTGTACTTTCGGCACTGATCATAATCTTTTCATTATGTGTCTCCTTCATCTTTTCACCTGCCAGAAAAACTTCTTCATATAATTTTTCACCGGGACGCTCGCCAATAAACTGGATTTCCATATCAACATCAGGTGTAAATCCTGCTAACCTAATCATATTGCGGGCAAGATCAACAATTTTTACCGGTTCACCCATATCAAATACAAATACTTCGCCGCCCTCTGCCATTACTGATGCTTCTAAAACCAATTGACAGGCTTCTGCAATCGTCATGAAATATCTTGTCATTTCAGGATGCGTAACCGTTACCGGCCCTCCATGTTGTATTTGCTTTTTAAACAAAGGCACTACAGACCCATTTGAACCCAATACATTTCCAAAACGGGTAACCACAAAACATGTGCCATTGAGAGAAGAAGAAAACGATTGAACGATGATTTCGGCCAAACGCTTCGTTGCGCCCATTACACTCGTTGGGTTTACTGCCTTGTCAGAAGAAATAAATACAAACTTCTCCGCCTTAAACCGAACGGCCTGCATAACGATCCGATAGGTAGCGAAAACATTGGTTTGAACCGCTTCCCATGGAAACTGCTCCATCAATGGCACATGCTTATACGCTGCAACATGATAAATGATATGCGGGCCATACTCCTCAAAAATATTTTCCATCAATATCTCATTTCGAATATCGGTGAGGATGAAACGATATTCTGTGGATGGATGTTTGTGTTTGAGTTCCTGTTGCAGATCATAAAGGGCACTTTCAGAAAAATCTACACAAATAATCAGTGATGCATCATGTTCAGACAGCTTCCTTACAATTTCACTACCAATTGATCCGGCAGCTCCGGTAACCAGGATAGTTTTACCTTTTAGGTTTTCTACCACATGTTCATCATAAAGTTCAATAGGTTCTCTGTTCATCAAGTCGTTGATATCGATGGATGCCAGTTTATCTAAACTGAAGTTGGCATTGAATAAAGATTGTATGGAGGAGATTTCTTTAATACGGACACTGAATGGAAGGGTATCTTCCAGAAAACTGGCTTTACGCGCAGGTGTAAGTGTTTTATTGGCAATGATAATATCTGTGATACCATTTTTGATGATACAGGATTTGAGTTCAGTTTCTGCATCAATAACTTTTACCCCACCAATGTAGCGGCCGATTTTTTGGCGGTCGTCATCCAGAAAAGCAACCAGTTTATATTCACCGTCGTAATGGGTATGAATGGATTTCTTTAAAAAAACACCCAACTCGCCTGCTCCATATATGAGTAATTGTTTTTGGCCGCCTATTTTTTTAGAACGGCTGTAATAAAAATAGAGATAGCTGATGATGAATCTGCTTCCGATGATATAGATTGAAGTGATAAAAAAGCTAATGACAAATACTTCGGGTTTTAACTGATGTTTAGGTGGAAAGAAATAACCTACTGCGATACTTGCCAAATGGATTAGAAAAATGATGCCAATCAGGTTGAGATAATCTTTGCTATTAAAAAACCGGATTACTTTTTTGTAAATCTTGAAGCCTACCCATGAAATTATAGCCAAACCCATGTGAACCAATACCCTGTAGATGATAGTATGCATAGGAAATACATCAAGTGAAACGAGGCGGTATGAAGCAAAAAGTGCAGAAAGTAACCCAAACACGATCAGCAGCTGATCTCCAATCAACACAAACTGTGAGGGCCTTATCGATTTTTTTGTAAATAATTTCATGATAAACTATTTATTATTTCATTTACAACTTTATAAAGGTTTTCCTCAGAGGTATTTGAACCACTTGGTAAACACAAACCGGTTGCAAAAAGCCTGTCACTCACCCCGTTACCGTAATGTGTGCAATCTGCAAAAACCGGCTGTTGATGTAACGGTTTCCACAAAGGTCTCGATTCTATATTGAGTTTCTCAAGGTTCATTCTTATCTTTTCATTAACCCCTGCTCCGAGCTCATTTTCATCCAAAATAATAGTTGTCAACCACCGGTTTGAAAAACTGCCTTCAGGTTCTGCCGGAAAACTTACTCCTTTTATGGCCGACAACTCATTTTTATAAAACTCAAATATTTCCCTTCGCTTCGCAACCCGCTGGGGCAGAACTGCCAACTGCCCCCTGCCTATTCCTGCACAAATATTGCTCATCCGGTAGTTATACCCTGTTTCTTTATGCAAATAATAGGGAGCAGGTTCTTTAGCCTGAGCAGATAGGAACCTCACCTTCTTCAATAATGCTGCGTCGTTACTGGTAAAGGCTCCACCCCCACTAGTGGTGATGATTTTATTTCCATTAAAACTCAACACTCCCATTTTTCCAAAACTGCCACATGCTTTTCCAAAATAGGTACTGCCCAATGCTTCTGCAGCATCCTCAATAACCGGAATATCGTAGTCATTAGCAATAGCTAAAATCTGATTCATCTTTGCGGGCATACCATAAAGATGAACAGCAATAATGGCTTTGGGTTTTCGTCCGAGGGTGGATTGTTCTTTAATTGCAATTTCCAGTAAAGCTGGATCTAAATTCCAGGTGTCGGGCTCACTGTCGATAAAAACCGGGGTTGCATGGCAATATTGTATTGGAAATGCAGAGGCTGCAAAGGTGAAACTCTGGCACAATACCACGTCAGCTTCCTGAACATCTGCTAAAATCAACGCCAAATGCAAAGCAGCTGAACCCGAACTCAATGAAACTGTTCCTGTACATCCAACAAATTCAGCCAACTGCTTTTCAAACGCATCAACATTAGGGCCTAAAGGTGCCACCCAATTCGTTGTGAAAGCCTGTAGTACATACTCTTTTTCCATTTCCCCCATATGAGGGGAAGAAAGCCAGACTCTATCCACAATTTTCTAATTAATGCGTTCAGCTTACCAAAAAGACATTCATTTGCCTACCTTACAGAATGTTAAAGATAACTAAAAATTACAATTCCCAACAAAAAACTGAATCCAAACTCCAAAAAAGAAAATAATCAAAAAGTTTAGGATAAGACAGTATGAAACTTAACAGGTTTTGCAGGAATACCCACGGCTGTGCAATTCGGGGGAAGGCTTTTTGCCACTACTGCGCCGGCACCGATGATTGTTCCTTCTCCAATTTCTACCTGATTGATGATTTTAGCACCGGTACCTCCATAAACACATTCACCGGCGGTTACTTCACCGGAGATATTCACTGCAGGCATAAAGGAAGCAAAATCACCAATGACCGTATCATGGCCAACCGTACAATCTAGATTTAAGATTACATGACGGCCGATTTGGATGTCGATTGTAAGTATGGTTCCTGCACAAAGGATTGATCCTTCACCAATGGATACCCCTGTTTTTCCTGCTTGAACGGAAGGGTGTACCAAAACCGGAAACTTCAAATTAGTATTGGTTATCTTTTGAATGATTTTTCTTTTCACCAAAGGATTACCGATTGCAAAAACAATATGTAAAGGTTCTGTCCATTGTTCTAATGCGGCAAATCCTCCTAAAAACAATGCGGGATCAATTTTGGTAACACCAGTAAAATCGTCATCAAAAAAACCAATAAATTCCCAATTGGGTTGTATCTCGTTAATATCGTCGATTAACCATTTTACTTCACGGCCGAAACCGCCTGCTCCGAATATGGCTATTTTTTTCATATTAATATGTTTATCATCCTTTAAAGGCTTCCATAGTGGCTTGCCCATCCTGGCTTATTCCTTCAGATGTAATGATATTTTTTATGGTTTTAAAAAAGATACTTAGGTCAAGCCCAAATGTCTGATGATCTACATACCACACATCCAGATCGAATTTTTGTTCCCAACTGATTGCATTTCTTCCATTTACCTGTGCCCATCCGGTAATTCCCGGCTTTACTTCGTGCCTTCGCCGCTGTTTTTCATTATAAAGCGGAAGGTAAGAAACCAATAAAGGCCTTGGCCCAATCAAACTCATATCTCCTTTCAATACATTGATCAATTGCGGCAGTTCATCAAGGGAGGATTTGCGGAGCAATTTACCAAATCGGGTAAGCCTTTCAACATCAGGTTTTAAATTACCTTTTACATCTTTGGCATCCGTCATGCTTTTAAACTTCATCAATTTAAAAATACGGTTTTTATAACCTACCCTTGGCTGAATAAAAAAAAGTTTCCGGTGACCAGTAAGCATTAATAATACCATAACCACTAACATCACCGGAGAGAAAACCAATAGTGCGATAATTGCTGCCAGCAAATCGCCTAAACGTTTGATGTATCTGGAATAAAAGATTTTCATTAATTAAATGGGATTCCTTTTTTTTGCAACCAATAGTGGTATTCCTGAAGCAGGAGTTGCCATAACCGGTTCTGGTTATAGGAAGTTCTTATTTTTTGCTGAATAGCTTCCGTCATTGCTTTTCGCCAATCGGGGTTTTGTCTGGCAAACATCATCGCTTCAAACAGCGCGTTTTGATTTTTTACCGGAACCAGCATTCCATTCTCCCCATTCTGAACAATTTCATTGCAACCATTGATGTCCGACAGTATCAACATACAACCCATCAATCCTGCTTGTAATGGTACATTTGGAAACCCTTCCCGGTAACTGGGAAAAACTAAGATATCTGCAGCCGCAAGATAGGGCCTGATATCCTGTTGAAATCCCCAGCATTTTACAGCCAGATGATAGTGCAATATTTCCTGTTCTTTCAAATCGAGAGGATCGAGTGTGGGTTCTTCCAAACCCAGCAACCAAATGCGATCTTGCGGAAATTTTTGTTGCAATTGTAAAAATGCCCCCAGCATTTCAGTTAGTCCTTTGTCCTTTACAAGCCTTCCTACAAAAATCCAAATACAGGCATCTTCCTGAACCTGCATTTCTTTACGCAATTGCATTGCCTGTTTTCTTATACTGTCGTCAATACTGAAGTGATTGCAATTGATGCCATTACTCGATCCGCTTCCCAGCACTTTCATTTTTTGTCTGGCTATTCCTTCTTTCTTAAGAAATGCCTCCTGAACTATAGAATTGGGATAGATTTTACTGGCAGGTAAAGCGGTAAGTTTCTCAACCGTTTTTAACAATAAACGCATCGCTCCTTTTGTTTCTACCCAGGGCAGGCCGGCAATGGTATGTAAACGCACAGGCACGCCGGATAATCGTGCAGCCCACATCCCCAGCAATCCGGCTTTAGGGGTATGGGTATGCACGATTTGTGGTTTTACTTTCCGGAATATGCGGATCAAAATGAACAGACTTCTTAAATCGGTAAACGGACTTATTTTTCGGGTAAGGGTAACCGGTATATGGGGGCATCCTTCCTGTTCAAGCAGGGATTTCACTTCATCACCTTCGCTGCTAATCATTGTTACCTCAAATCCCTGCTCCTGCATGAACCGCATCTGGCCTTTCAGCAACACTTTCATTGATACTGGCAGGCTGGTGATCCGTACCAGTTTAGGTTTAGCCAGTTGCATGAGTGGGAATATTGATTTTCAACAGTCGGTTAGTGATTTCCTGCATGGAAAGACTTTCAAAACCATATTTTTTATGAAGCAGGCGGTAATGCCCGATCAGTTCATGCAATTCGTTCATACAAGCTTCCGGCTGATTTCCAAAATTATGTGGATGCCACCAAAGGTGATAATAGGCTCCTTTCTGTGCCGCTTCAGTCATTTCATTTTTAATCCGCCTCATCTTCATTTTATTTTTTAGTGGTTCATTTGGTATCCATGGACGGTACAACCTGCTTGCCGGTAACTGAAGTGGCAATTGTGAAGTATCGATATCTTTCAGATAAACTATTTTTATGGGCTGAAACCTTAGGTAGGCATCTCCTGCACGAAAAAATTTCTTCATAAAACTGGATCCGGTTGCAGGGGCCCAATACCAGATATCAGGACTGGAGCGAACCGATGTGATACCCACTTCATTACAAACGGATAAATATTCTTTGTTGAACTGATTTCGGGGAAACACCAAAGAACGTATTTCAATTCCCCTTTCCGCAGCAAGACTACAGGCTAAACGGAGGTCTTCACGAAACTGGTCTTTTGTTTGACCGGGTTCCAAACAAAAATAATGTGCATAGGTATGGGTGCCGATTTCCTGGAAAGGAGTTTGCTTGATCAAATCAATAAGATGAGGTGCAAAATGATAGGGATCTTCATCACCAGAAAACCCATTTTTTTTGATCCATTCGTAAGCGGAAACAGCAGGATTAGTAAAAGTTGGCAATATGGATGGATGACCGTTCTCCCATTCTTCCCGATTTTTACGATACAGCATCCCTACTGCCGCCCATGTTACATGAACTTCCCCTTCTGCGAAAGCCTTCAACATTTTCGGTATTACAGCGCGGGTATTGCTGAAATATTTTTTTGCCTGCTCATTCATCTCCAGCATAGTTTCGAAACAACCCCAGTGGAGTTCGAAATCAAGTGAAAGGGCAAAAGTACCATACTCACGCTTCATTGAAATTTCGTTTATGGTTAACCGGTAGCAAACTTTCTTGAAAAATATGACTTATACGAAACTACTTTACAAAAAATAATAAAAAAGAAAGGCATCAACTGGGCCTTCTGACGCATGGCAATGCCAAGGTTTCCGGTTACCTGTGCTAATGCAAACGACCCGAACAAGAAGATGAACAGACAGATGCGGATCCATCCGTTCCATTGTCTCCATGAAAAAAGACCTTCCTTGATGATCACAAAAAACATATAGATATAAAGCAGGTTCTCAAATGAAACGATCAAACCCAACGCGCCCTGCCCGTCGAAAAATAAAGGCCTGAACCAAAAAGTAAACATCTTCATGAACAAACCATACTCTGCAATATTCACACCAGTGGTAGACTTACTAAGTTCTGAAGCGCGGTGACTGAGGGTAGTAGAGGAAGTAATGTCGAGGCTCTCCGTATCTGCAAATTTCAACACATCATCGCTGATATAGAAAAATACAATTCCGGCTACAATAAATATCAGCCATCGCATATAAGTTTTCAATCCCGAACTGGTAAGAATTACTCCCATCATCACGCTAACGATAAGGGTGAAGAAGATATGAGGCCTTACCATAAAAGTTAAGAATCCACCAACAACTAATGGGATTGCCCGCCTGTTGAATCGGCTGAGGCCATATGTAAACAAACCCAAACCCAACAAAATAACACTTCCCTTACCCAGTGAGGAAGACCAAAAGTGTAAATTGGGAAGAAGAAAAAGCAGTTCAGCAGCACCTAAATTCAACCACAACGGCTTAGTGTCTGTATTTTCGCGAACGGTAATATAAAACAATACCACAGCAACATAACCGATAAAAGAAAATATAATCATGGTGGCATAATAACTCAACCCAAGTAAACTGGCAAAAGGCCATGCCACAAAGTGAATAAAAGGGGTACCAACGCCCCATACGCTTAACCACTCATCAGAGCCTGTTGTTTTTGCATAATAGGCGATAGAGTCGCTGGTATTGTAAGCAGCATAAATCATGTATGCGGTGCTCAGGATAAAATGCACAATGAATAAAGCCCAGAGGTAATTCTCTGAAGCAATATTGTGCCTGTTGCTTATCGCTTTGATGAAATAAGAATTGAAAAACAACACCAGTATTATGATTAAAAAAACGTCCATGTTAAAAAAGTTCCATTGATCCTATTGAAGGCCTCCATTGGTAAAACTGGTCAAAGTTATTGAGTTTATTTAATGCAAGCCGACGAAGTGTAGTAACCGGCCCTTTCTTGAAAGGACCAAACAAACCCAATGGGCGTTTTTGATCCTGAGCATAAAGTGGAGACGGTGCACAGGAAACCATCGCTGGCCTGGTTTCACGGATTAGCTTGCGCAAAGCTTTCTTAGCGGCTTTTGTTGCAGTATCGGTTTCCGTCCAGAGTTCACAAATTCTCAATTCGGAAAAACGATTGGCTTTTTTCAGACGAAATACGAATCCGAATTTTCCTGGTTCTATAATTGCACCGTATTTAAGCACGGGACAATCCTGATAGCGCCATTTCAAATAACCCTTACTGATTGGGGTATGAAGGAGCAATTGGTCGAAAGGCAATTGCCAGTTAGCAGAAAGTTTTGCAAAAGCCATTCCGGTATCATAATGATTATAGGCTCTTTCCAATACCTTTTCTGAAAACTTCACCGGTGCCATACTACCGGGTCCAACATAAATAGGCATCCTGCCGGTGATGTACCATCCCATTTTCAGATAGCCCTGCAAACTGATGGGATTGGGTGAATTGAAAACCAATCCTACTCCTTCCTGTTTACATTCCTCAACCGCCTGAAGGGTAAGTTTCTTAAAAATCCCTTTGCCCTGATATGCAGGATCTGTTGCGGTATCTACAGCCCTTACTGATTCAACCGATTCATTGCCAGATTGCCAACGCCAACGCATAAAAGCCCGTAAACCTACAATCTTTCCATCCTCCCATGCGAGCAAAATTTTTGACGGGCCGAATGGATTGCTGATATGCTTCCAATCAAAATAGGTTTCCGATTTAGGAACCAGCCCTTCGCCCAGACTCTCTTTAAGCAAGTTGATCATTTGCGGCAGATCCGCTGCTGTTGATGCTTTGATTTCCATTTTTAATTAGGTTTGATGATGGAAAAATAAACCGCTTCCGTTTGCTGCACCATCGCTTTCATGCTGAAAGATTCAACTACACGTTGCCTTGCCTGAGCAGCGTAATTTTTCATTAATCCGGGGTCGCTAATCAGCATTTCAAGGGGCAGAATAATATCTTTCCATTGATCAACAGGCACCAGAAAGCCATCCTGTTGATTTCTAATCAACTCTTTTATACCACCTGCATCCGTACAAACCACCACACATTCCATACTCATGGCTTCCAGCAATGCAATAGGTAATCCTTCAAAAGAGGAAGTCATCATGAAGATATCCATGGCCGAAAACCAGGGAATCACATTGGTTTTAAGGCCCGGCATAAGTATCTTACCTTCCATGCCTTGTTCTTTCAGGTAAGCTCTTATTTCTTCATTCAAAATACCATCACCCACAATAATACCTCTTATACCCGGATTTTTGGCTTCAAGTAGCTTAAAAACATCTATCCATTCTTTCAGTCTTTTTTGAAAACGGAAAACGGCTATGGTGCCGATGATGATTGACGACGGATTAACACCAAGTTCTTTCCGTAGTGCCAGGCCTTCATCGGGCTTGCGTTGAAAATGTGCAGTATCCACACCATTAAGGATGGTTTGCACCGGAATTTTAGGATGGATATTGGTTTGAATGGAATCGGCTACATCTGCAGAAACGGCTATCACTTTATTCTGCCAGTTGAACGTAAGCTTATTGATGGTTTTTGTAATGGCATGATAACGTTCCTGTTTATTGTGCTCGGAATAAATCACCGGAATACCGGTCATCTTATGTACAATGCGACCCACAAAACCTGCCCATGGTAAATGACAATGAACTAGTTCAATTTTATGTTTACGGATATAATTTGCAATTTTTCTGGCCTGAAGCATGATTACCAAATTGTTTTTTGCAGGAAAATTATGCACCGTGCCTCCAGCTTTTTCCAAACCTTCCACCATCTGGTTTTTCCAGGGCAGGAAATAGATATAATGAAATTCAAAGCTTGACCGGTCATGCTGTTTAAGGGTTTCCTGAAGCAGCATTTCAGCACCACCACGCCCTAAAGATTTTACGATATGTAGTACTTGGTTCATGAACGGTTTCAGGTATTTTTTTCTGTAAGTATCATTTGATAAAGGGATTCAAAATGTTTCAAACATTGCTGAAGACTGTAATTGGATTTTACAAATTGCTTTGCATTTGCACCATACCTATTCCGGGTATTTTCATCCAGCATCAATCCATATATGGCTTCACTGAAAGATTCAGGATCGTGTGTGGGTAAAAGGATTCCGGTTTCATTATTCTTTACCACTTCGCCTACGCCGCCTACTTTCACTGCCACGCAAGGTACCGACTGCATACCTGCTTCCAAAACTACACCTGGAACTCCTTCAATCGTGCTGCCCATTAGAAACAAATCGGCTGCTGACAGCCATTCCTGAACATTTTCGCGGTGGCCAGCAAAAAAAATGGAACCATCCAAACCCTCCTGTTTAACGAAACTCTTTGTTGATTCGAATAGTTGCCCTTCCCCAATAAAAACTAATTTTATTTGTGGCATTTTTTTGAGCAGTAAACGCATAGACACTATTAGGAAACTATGATTCTTTTCTGCCGAAAACTGCCCGATGTGCATGAGCAATGGATTGGCAGCATCAAATCGAAACAGCACTGCTATTTTTTGTTTAAAAAGATTACGGTCTGCATCAACCTCAGGTATCCCCCGTCTGATGAGTTTTGCTTTTGATACCGGGTAGCGGTAAGTTCTTATCAAATCATCAAGTGCTTCCTGCCCTACAGATGTAACCGCATCCACTCTTGTAAACAACCATCTGTTGAATCGCTGCTTGAATGAAGCTTGTTTCGACCAGGCACTGACCATGCTGATATTGCGGTAAATGATTTTCAAATCAGGGTTGCTTAGTTTGGCAAGAACGGCATACTTCAATGTATCAGAACCATTAGCCTGAATGATATCGGGATTCTCTTTGCGTATCAGCTTGATCAGATGTAAAAGCAACGACAGACTAAATGCAGATTTCTTCCCATTAAGATCGATATTGATAGCTCCCTTTGCGGTAAGTACATGCTCGGGTGCTCTATACAAACCTGTGAAAATCACCTTATGGCCGTTCGATGCTAGCATACTACTGAGGGAAGCGGCAAAAACTTCTGCCCCTCTATATTGACGTTTGGTTACTAATTGAAGTATGACCATTTATTGCGCTAACAGCCAGTTTTTAAAAAGTAGAACACCCTCTTTAAAATTGGTTTTGGGTTTATAATGTAATAAGGTTTGAGCTTTTGAAATATCGGCATAGGTAACGGGTACATCTCCCGGTTGTTCGGGAAGCATTTGTTTGATGGCTTGGTTTTCAAATACTTCTTCCAATGTAGTGATCATCTCTGATAATGAAACCGTTTGATGGTTTCCCAAATTGAACACTTCGTATAAACTGTCTTCATAGGTAATAGCATTCATGATGCCATTTACGGTATCTGCCACAAAAGTATAATCACGCCGGGTAGTGCCATCTCCAAAAAAAAGAATAGGTTGGTTTGCCAGTATTTTTTTACTGAACAGATGAATGGCCAAATCGGGCCGTTGCCTGGGGCCATAAACGGTAAAAAAACGGAGTACTAAAAATCGAATTCCGTAAAGATGGCTATATACATGCCCGAGTAACTCACCAGATATCTTTGTACTGGCATACGGACTAATAGGATTTAACACTGCATCACTCTCTTTCCAGGGAATATTTTTATTAATACCGTAAACGCTACTGGAAGAAGCAAACACAAATTGTTTGATCTGTTTGTTCTTGGCAAACTCGAGCAAATTCTGTGTGCCTTTCACATTAACATCCTGATAAGCCACCGGATTTTCAATGGACGGCCTTACACCAGCTTTTGCGGCAAGGTGAACAATCGCACTGTAGTTTCCGCTGAGTTTACTATACAGGTCGCTCTCATTTGTGATATCTGCTTCCAAGAATGTAAATGAAGGATGATCAATAAATGAAACCATATTCCGCTGCTTCACGGCTTTGGGATAAAAGCTGTCAAAATTATCAATAACGGTAACGGCATAATTGCTATTCAATAATTTTTCTACCAGGTGACTTCCAATAAAACCGGCGCCCCCGGTAACAATGATTTCTTTTTGATTCTTTTGCATATACTATTGTAGGCCATTGCCTTTTGCGTATGATCTATATCAGGTTTGCTTCGTTGACCGTTTTATTAGCTACCGAATGCAGGAATGATTCATATTCTGCTGCGATTACTTTTATATCGAACCTACCCGATGCCACTGCTCTCGCTCTTTTACCCATCTCTATCATATTGGGATATGAAGTAATCATTGTTTCCATGTGTGCGGCCAACTCATTAACGGATTTCACTTTATAAATTAAAGCCGTTTCTTTATCCACTGCTTCCAGATTCATTGAAATATCCGAGGCGATGATAGGGATACCTGCCATCATGGCTTCTATTAACGCACCACTAAATCCTTCATACCAGGAAGGGAAAACAAAGCAATGGGCTTCGTACAGTTTTTTCCAGCCATTGGGCACTGCTCCATGAAAGGTAACGGTGTCGGATATGCGATTTTGAATGATCATTTCCTCCACCTTTTTCCTGTAGGCCCCACCACCATAAATAGCTAAGCTGATCCCCTGATATTTTTGTTTTACCATCGAAACAGCTTCCATCAATTCGGCAAGTCCTTTTCTTTGGAGCAATCTTCCTACAAATACAAACTTAAAATGATCTGTAAAAGGCATGGGTGTGCGCTCAGGAAATGCTGCTGATTCTCTTCCCCGGTAAATTACTTTCACCTTTTTTTTCTTTAAACCCAGGGCATGGGCATTGCTTTTGGCAATAGAGATCGCATTGGATATCCAGTACACCGGTATACCCGAAGTAAATTTATCTACCAACCAAAAAAAGCGGTACGCCCTGTATTGGTTTTTTCTTTTGATCTCTTCGATGCGAATTTCTCCGTAACTATCGTTTACAAAAGTGCCGATCACCGGTGTGCGGGTGATCAAACCGGCAAACCGAGAAATAAAATTAGAACGCATGATAGAAGAAACAATGAGATCCGGTTTTTCCAGCCTGATCAAACGAATCAAGCGAATCACCCCTGTTAAAAAGGAACGTTTTCCTTTAAGATCAACAAAATGCAAGGGTATCCCGGCTTCTTCATACGCTGCTTTTAAGTCGTAACCAGGGTAGAAATAAACCACTTTTGCTACGGTATCTTTCGAAAAATGACTGATAATATCAAGGGTGCTTTTTTCTGTTCCGGCATTTGCTAATGTATCTAATGTAAATAAAACTTTCATGTCACCTGCTTTTCCGGTTGAAATGTGAATGAAATCATTCCTTGCCTATACACTTGATGTTATTCATAATAAAGTGTGGATCGACCAACCCATCGATGCAAACTTTTTTTGGGGGATTAAAATTGATACACATTGATCCATTCACACGCCAGTCAGATAAACGGTTGATTTTCGATTTTCTAAACCTTTTTCTATCTCGTATAAACTTACGGAGGATAAAGGTACTAAAGCCCATTGTAAAAACTGCCTGCAGAAGCCATAAGATAAGTCTTATAACCGAAAAATATTATACAGAATAACAATTGGTAATATAACCGTTGGTGGGATCTTCTTTGGCAATGATCCTGGCCGGATTTCCGATTACCAATGAATGGGAGGGAATATCAACGTTCACAAAACAATTGGGAGAGATGAGCACGTTATCACCGATGATAACTTTTCCTACAATAACCGCACCGGGGCCTATCCACACTTTATCACCCAAAACAGGAGAACCTTTTCTCTCGCCCCTTTTTGTTTCCCCGATAGTAATATTATGAGACAGATAACAATTGTTACCTATTTGAGTTTTACTGTTTATTAGTAGTGGACCAAAATGGCTGATGCGCATCCCACCGGCGATGTTTGTTGCACGGGGTATTTGGTAACCGTATTTAAAGGTTAGTTTCCTATACATCATTCGCGAATATCTACCCAGGATAGAATACTTACTTAACAGAAAACTCAACCTGAAGAATAATGTAAAATGAAAACCGGTATTTCTGTATGCACTCAGAAATGCTTTGTAACTAAGGTCGCCACTATACCGGTAGAGGTCGGCCTTTAACAGTTGGTTTGAAAGTACTTTATTATATAAAATTCTTCTCAGCATCAGTTGTTATTGATCCAAGAAACATTTTTATTTACATCCTCTTTGTGTTTGCCAATGACCTTTTTAAAGTAATGTTCAAAATCAATGGTATGTGATTCAATGCTATCAATGGCCTTTACGATTTCGTCTACCCATCCCGGTTCGTTTACATTTATGGTATAGATCGGATATTCAAACTGAATCAGCAACTCTCTTGTTTTAAACACCAGTCCTTCTATAGGAACTACAGGCACATTGGCAGCCAAAGACATTACATTGGTATGTAAACGGGTGCTCACGATATAATCGAAAGCGGCCAGTTTTTTCTGAAACTCGAGGTAATCGGAACATGCTTCCATGGCATAAATGTTATACCTGGATTTAAATTCATTGATGATGGGAATATCGCCCAATGGCTCGTTGGTAACGAAAACCATTTCGCGGTTGTGCTGCCTGAGTTTGTTGATGATAGTATCGATATCATTCCATTCAAATTTGATAAATGGTGTAAAATTAATACCTACTTTCCCATTCTTTGCTATACCCTGAAAATCACTGCTGGTTCTGATGGCTGTATCGGGAGCGATGGCTACTTTGCTTTCATCCACACCAAAAGATACCAATCCTGCTTTGGTGTAGGCTCCACGAACTACAATCTGATCCATGTTGCCATAAACCAGTTGTACTACTTTTTTAAATGCTTCATCTTTTACCACCACCGATTGATTAACAGCACCTGTTTTTTTATCCAGCTTTTGAGCAATCCTAAGTTCAAGCATCTGACGCAAAAACACGTGGTTATCACTGGCTTCACCGGCACCACTGTAAATTAGATAATCACAGCTATTGATTGTTGCCAGTCGTTTGATATAACTTTTATCGAACAGAAAATATTTTTTAATCACACGCTTCACAGGTCGGAGCATGGTTTTTAATCCTTCAAATTTTAATGATTTTTTATTGGTCAGATTAAAATCACCTGTGCGTGATACGAAACGGGTTTCTGTTTTAAGGGAACGAAATTTTTTCACTACGGCATCAGCCCATGATTCAAATAATTTTACCGGATCGGAACTCGACTTTAACGCATTGATACTATATCCATACAATCCAAGTGGTCGGCCACCCACAAAGAGATTTTCCTTTCCTACTTTCCCTTGGAAAAGTTTGATCAGTTCCATCGACAAGGCCTGATTCCCCAGATTGGTAGTTTTTAATTTGGTAACTAAAAAAACTTTTTTCATGAAAAATTTTTGCGAAGATAACAAGAATTGATATTTACTCTAAGTTATCTGTTTTGTAATTATGTGTATATGGGATGTTTTGCAAATGCTTTAAAATCCCTGTAGATCTACCATTTTTTTAAAAGACGGAGATTGATAAATTAACTCCTCAAAATTTCCAATACACTCGATTTCACCCTTGTTCAATAAAATGATTCTGTCGGCGTTTTTGATGGTCGACAACCGGTGAGCAATGATCAATATCGTATACTTCCCTTTTAATTGTTCTATATTGACCTGAATTTCTTTTTCGGTTTCAGAATCAAGTGCAGATGTAGCTTCATCCATAAACAAAAAATCAACTTCCTTATACAATTCTCTGGCAATTGATATACGCTGTCGTTGCCCGCCACTTACATTGATCCCATTATTTCCCAACAGTGCCTCTCCAAGAGCAGGCTGACTCATTACCATATTATAGATGGAGGCCTTTTGTATTGTTTCTGTAAAACGTGCCTGATTCTCTGCAGTTGGCTCATCCCAAAAGCTAATGTTATTAAAGATGGTATCATTAAAAATAACCGGCTCTTGTGTAATGTATCCTAACTTTTTCTGAAAACTTTCTTTATTCAATTCTTCCAGGTTAACATCATCGATCATCACACAGCCACTGGTGGGAGATAATAATCCTGTAATGATATTGATCAATGTTGTTTTTCCCGAACCGCTTTCCCCCACGATAGCAATCGTTTCATTCTTATGTATCGCCAGATTGATATTTTGAAGAATTTTTACATTGTCGTAAAAAAAGGAAATATTTTCAAGATGCAGTGTATGGGTAAACCCGTCGAACATCTTTTTACCCACGGTTTCTTTACCTGCCTTCAACTCTTTGTTGAATTCCGTCATGTTTTGTAAACTACCCGAATAATTTAAAAATTGATTCCAGAAATTCTGCATGCCCATCAAAGACACTAGTGCACGATAAAACAAAAGTAAACTCAAAATGATCACCCCAATGCTCTGTTGAAAAACACTTACCTGAATCAGGATCACACTCATCACCACCAATATGATCAGTGGCTCCCTCATGGCTCCTAGGCTGGAGGCAATGATGCCCGTCTTTCGTTGCAGTTGTTGAATTTTATTGCTTTGCTGAATCAGTTTATCCGCATATTTATGGATTAGACCCGTAGATTTCAAGTACTTAAAAAAAGTAACTTTTTGGATTAACAACGCCTGAAAGGCATGGTTATCGCTGGTAACTTTTTTAGAAAGCGTCTTTGTTGTTTTTTGCATCTTCCTAAAAATAAGATTAGTGAGAGCCCCTCCCAACACCACTAAAATGGCAAATTTAGGATTGGCCACTAAGGCCATAGTGATATATACCAACACGAATACCCCATACTGTACCGATATAAAATAAAAACGATAAGCCTGCTTTACTCTTTCTACCTCACCACTAAATGTATTTTGTATCCTTCCAATATCAGAATTCACAAAAACATTGTAACTGAAATTAGAAAGCCCGTAGATATTCCTATTGCGAATCGTATTGATAAAAAGTTGTTCATAGGTAACCCTTGTATAGCCTTCAATAAATTTCATCAAACCTTTCAGACTAAAAAAAACAAAGATTACAGTGGCTATTACGCCCAATGTGAGGGATATACCAAAGTAACTGAAAACGTCGGTGAGTATAGACAGATTTCCCATGTTACCATTATTGGCCTGAACCTCATTGCCATCCACCATTTGAAGCAGCGGTATGAACATTGCCAATCCTAAACCATCCATTAAGCCCACAAGTATGTTAAGCAATAAGCTTAAAAAGATCCTGTATTTCAGATGGGAATAAAAATAATAAAAGTATTGGAAGTACTTTTTAATGAATTTTTTAAGTGTGTTCACAATGATAATAGTGTCAGTATAAGTTATGTTTCTTTTACAAATGCAGCGTACACTTTACGCATCTTTTTTGGCATCGGCATCTGAAACGGGCGCACTGGTGTAGTAACTGTAACCGTATTTGCGTTTATAGTAATAGTAACCATATTTACTACCAAAATAGCCGCTGTTTTTAACTCCGTTGAATACAAGCGCAATGCTTTTAAACAGTCGGCGTTCATGCCATTCATTGATCTCAAGTACCTGCTCTCTAACAGTTTGCTGAAAACGTGTAACGATCAACGTTACATCGGCCCATGCTCCAAGGATCTGTGCATCCGCTACTATTCCGAATGGAGGCGTATCAATAATCACCACATCATAATTGGCATCCAGGTATGTTTTTAGCTTACTAAGGTATTCACCTGAAATCAATTCCTGTGGATTAGGCGGAATAGGGCCCGAAGGCAAGAGGTCCAGTTGCTCTTTACCCTCCTTAATAATTGGAAAGATGATATCCTTAGGGTCAGCCTTACCTATCAACACCGTGGTTAACCCCAATTTAATATCTTTTGCTCCAAGTGCTTTGGATATTTTTGGGCGGCGAAGGTCGAATTCCAGCAATGCAACCCGCTTACCTTGTAAGGAATAACTTTTTGCCAGGTTCATGGAAAGAAAGGATTTACCTTCTCCACTTACACTAGATGTGATAAGGATATAGATACTATCCTTCCCGGTAGGGTTATAAAAATTGATATTGGTTCTTAAAGATCGTATCTGCTCACCGAACATCGAGCGTTGGTTGCCTTCAATGATGAAAGACATACCTTCAGTATTTTCAGCCTGTTCCAATTCAGCAATTACAGGTACATTGGTCATCCCCTGCAATTGTTTTTTAGAAATGATTTTGTTGTTGAGTACTTCTTTAACAAAAACAAGTATCAATGGAAGCAGTAATCCGATCAATGTGCCTGCAGAAAGCACTTTAATCCTAGATGGTTTCAGGGAGGAATTGAGTTTTGCCGGTGGAAAAAGGATTTTTTTATTTACGGTTACACTGGCCTTTGCAATAGCCGCTTCTTCCCTTTTTTGTAATAAGGTAAGAAACAAGGCTTCCTTGATGTTCTGAAAACGGGTTTTGTCTATCAATTCTTTTTCAGCGATAGGCGCGCTGCGCAGATAAGCACTTGCCCCTCCTATTTTGGCCTCATAGGTGGCTTTGGCAATACGGAGATTTACCTTGTAATTATCGAGCTGCTTCTCCATATTGCTGCGTGTTTCAGCCAGGTTATTATCAATAAGAATCAGTGTGGGATTGGTTTCCTGTGCAGTGAGTGCCAGTTTCTCCCTTTGCTGTCGCATTTCCTGATACCTGAGCAGCATGGCTTGCAAACTTGGATTATTAACTCCAACAAAAGAAAGGTCTGCATCTTTTAAACTTGGATTTCGGATAAATTCTTCCACACTGTTGATCGTATTCTCCATGATCGTCATCTGTGTGAGTTCCTTATCATAATCCTTTATCTTTTCGAGATACATTTCACTATTGGATGATCCGTTTACCAAACCACGTCTGGCACGGAATTGCGCTAGAGCGTTTTCAATAGAATCAAGCTCGCCTCTTAAAGGGGCCATCCTTTGCTCAATGAAAACAATTGCCTGCGAAAATGCCTTGGATTTATCTTCTTTCAACACTTCATAACACAAATTCACCAGTCCATCCAAAATGTCAATTGCCCTGTCGCTTGAAATATCCGAATACTTGATATTGATGATATTGCTTTCTTTGGTAGTAACAATTTCAATTCCACGGCTTAGTGCAAATGCTGCTGTTAGGCGATTAACACTGTAACAATATATCGGGCTCTGGCTATTGAAATCTTGCAGTTTATCTACCCTAATGGTATTCTTTCCGATAAGAAAAGGAAAATTCCATTTGGCATCACCTTCAATTTTTCCAGATACAAAATGAAATCCATCCTCTTTTGGCATGATCGAAAAATTGATCTCAGGGACATCTTCTTTATTGGTATTGAGAATGTACCACCTGATGATGCCATAAAAGTTTTTATTCTTGAACCTGCCTTGTGCTTCTGCGTTATATTGTAACCCCAAACTATCAACAAGAATAGCTGCTAAGGTTGGAGATTTGAAATAAGCAATTTTGTCGTTGAATGGATCGCGCTGGTTACCAAAAAATGCCTGTCCGATAGAAACTTCCTCCTTTTCTTCAATACTGATGCTGGTAGATACCGAATAAATCTTAGAAGCATAACGCATATAAATACTTCCGGCTATATAACCCAGTAAGCCGCATAAAAGGATATAAGGCCATACCGAAATGATTCTGCGGAAATCAATATCCAGGGCATTGTTACGTAATTTTCCCGCCAGAGCTGCGTCTTTTTCTAAAATAGAGCTGGTGCGGTTATCCCATACGTTATCGTCTTTTATCATACTTATAAAGCTCTGAGAGCGATCAAAATGGTTACTAATGCTGCAGAAATGGTAATGATGCCTCGTGCCGGACTTGTTGGGCTCAGGAAGGAAGACCATTTGCCCGGTTGCATGTACAGGAGGTCGTTGCTGCGTAAATAATAATATGGCGATTCAAATATTTTCTTGCTGTTCAGATCAAGTTTTGTGAACTCACGCCTACCGCTATCTTCACGAATCAGCCACATTTCATTTCGCTTGTCGTAGGCGTCCTGAACGCCACTTTGGGCGATGGCTTCAAAAACAGTGAGCCTTTCATTTTGAATCGGAATAGCGGTACCGTTCCTTCCATTCATGAAATAAACTTTTCCATTCAAATTTACACTTACAAAAAGATCTTTATAGTAAAAAGATAACTTTTCCCTGATCAGGGATGCTGCCCCAACTGTGGTCAATCCGGCCACGGGAACCTGTCCTAACAAAGGAAATTCTATACTTCCCGAATCATTAACCAGATACCCTGTGCTGATCTGCTGATTAATACTGTTACTTCCATTTTGAACATTGAATGGATTCAAATAAGCGGTCAAAGTAGGATCAGTACAACTGATTACAATCGTTAAGCGGTCGGATTTCTTAATTTTTTGAATAGAAACCTGGTTTTGTGAATCGAGTTGTTGAACCGAAGGAACCTGGTCGTGAAAGTAATAAAGCTTATTGGCAGGAACACAGGCAGCAAATGAAACCAGAAAAAAAGCAAAGGTGAACAATAACAAAGTTCTATTCATAAACAGTTGAATTACAGTGATTAGTTTTTATCAATCCGATTTTTGCTTGTCTCCGGAAAGGTTCCCGAGAAGGATATTTTGGCGTGTAAAGTTAATTTAAAGAGCTAAGAATGAAGAATATTGGGGCCTGTTTTTTAATATGATCTTATTATTTTGAAATTGCATGCCATTTCATGGGGATAAGTTGAGAAAAATCTACTCAAGAATGATTGCTTTCGCGCATCGTTGAGTGTTGTTTGCCATTGTTGGAAAAAAAGAAGGCCGTGCATCTTGAACAAGAACCAGGCAATCCTTTACGGCTGTTGTAATACCGATTGGACAAACAATATAGTCCAATATCGGCTATCGCCTCATTGTACTATTTGTTTGATACCATCGGCATTTAAGATTTATAAAATATTGGCA
>Ga0164293_10001296_pt1 | contig 20782 bp, 14 predicted proteins | sample GEODES118metaG_FD_111487 | JGI IMG/M metagenome (GOLD analysis project Ga0164293, IMG submission 111487) | Eutrophic lake water microbial communities from Lake Mendota, Wisconsin, USA - GEODES118 metaG | ecosystem: Environmental > Aquatic > Freshwater > Lake | place: USA: Lake Mendota...
CATTCGCTGACAACCAAGCGATGAGTGTCTTGATGGCATCCGGGATGTTCGCCTGTTTCTTCTGGAACTTGCTCAATCTGGCCCCGGTACTGCCCCTGGATGGCGGGCGGATTCTGCAATCGGTTCTGACGATCTTCGACCCTTTGAACGGAATGCGCACCTGTTTGATCGTCTCCATGATCACGGCCGGGGTACTGGCTTATCTCAGCCTGACCAACCGCGCTCAATTTGGCGCTTTCTTCTTCGGCTTCATGGCCTTTGAGAGTTTCCAAGCCTTGCAAAGTTACGGTGGCGGACGACGTCAGTGGTAAGTCGCGGCTCCAGTTGCCGTTACCGTTCTTGCCGGCGCTACTCCAGTTCGAGGCAAAGCAATTCGCGCCCGTACCGTACGTAAAGCCGTCGGCCCAGCAGTGCTGGATGGGCATGGGTCTCGATACTGTCGTCATCGCCCAATCGGTACCGGCCGAGCTCCCGGTATTCGGTTCCTGAGATGTCGACCAGAATCAAGTCGGCGGTTTGGGTCAGGATTAAGGCCCGTCTGCCTGCGCCAATGATCGCACCATAACCTCCGTATTCAGCGGCTTCGTTGGTCCAGATTGGTTCGAGCGTGTCGGCGTTGAGGCAGTGCAGACCATTCCAGATTCCGAGCAGGCGATCGCCCAGTAAAACCGGCGTATGCGTATCGGGAGCCAATTCTGCGAATTCGGCTGCCGGGCCTTCTGCCGGACCATCGGCATTCAGTGCAAAGCGCCGCGTCCCGTTGTTTTCTGTAGCCAACCAGAGTTGGCTGTCTTGAACGAGCGGCGTGGGAACGTTGAAATCGCCAGGCCGCTTGGGGCGCACCGTCCAGAGACGCTTTCCGCTGGACGCGTCCCAACAGCCCAGTGACTTGGCGTCATAGCCGATGATTTCAGCCCCGCGAGGAGTGGTCCGCAAGACGAACGAGGAATAAGCCAAGCCCTCGGTTCCGCAGCGCCAGATTTCCTGGCCATTGATGGTTGAAAGGCAGATCAACTGGGCCCCGGGAGCAGTTGTCTGAATGAACAGCTTGTCATCCCAGACCAGGGGCGAGCCGCAATAGCCCCAAGTGGGCAAGTCACCGGGATAGTCCGTCCGCAACTCACGCCGCCACTGGACTTCTCCTGTCTCCGGTGCGACGGAAAGCAGGTGTCCGAACGCACCCAGCAAGATGACCCGATCGGGCAGCAGCAGCGGCGTGGCTCGGGGAGCATTCCCGTAATCCAACTGGCCGGGTGCAGGCTGGAGGATTTGCCAGCGCCGCCCTCCGCTGCGGGAATCAAATGCTTGGTAAAAGTCACTTTGATCAAGCGGGTCCCTGCCACTGACCACAACCAAGCGTTCGTCGGCGGCCAATCCGCCCAACCCATCGCTGGTCAGTTTCTTGCGCCAGGCGATCTTCGGTTCCTCGGCGAGCCGGTCGGGTAACTCGGGAGCGAGGCCATTCCGATTGGGGCCACGCCACTGTGGCCATGTCGTCGCCGGGGAGTTCCCTCCTTTGCTCAGTTCTTTTTTTTTGAAAGCCCCCCCGCCGTCTCCAGAGCTCCGCCGGCTGCTGGCAGGGACTCGGCTCCCGCGGGCTTCTGGCTCAACGGGACGAAGCCATTTCGGGTCTCCAAGTCACCCATCAGTTCCTTATTCCGGGAAACTGCCAGCAAGGCGTTCTCAATTTGCTGCCGGGTTTCGAGCGGCAGTTCTTCGCTGGCGAAAGCGGTGACAAACGGAACGGGCGCCGATTCGCCGATCACCCGAAGATCCCCTTTTTGAATCGTTCCGCATCCCTCCAGCAAGGGGCGGGCATAACTTGAAATGACGGCGGCGCCATCCTCGGAATCTTCGAGTTCGAGCAGATTGGTTGCGGCCGTGCTGCAGGCTTCACAGGTCTCCGGCTCGGTTGGCAGTTCGATTCCCGACTTGCGCAACAGCTTCATGACCGCCGCCGATTTCTCTTCCGCATCAGGAGTCCCGAAAAAGATTCGGTAGCCTTTCAAGTCGGAAACACTCTTGGCCCGATCTTTGGCCCGCACGACAACCAGACCAGATTGAGTGGTCGAGCCATCCATTCCCGTCAGACTGGCGAGCGGTGTGAATCGACGGTTGGCTGCAGCGGCATCATGCTGCACTACTGAATACTTTCCGATGATGATGTCCGCCCGCCCGTTCGACTCTTTCAAAGCCGATTTCAGGGCCCCGCCCCAATAAACCTTGACCGGCTTGCCAAGTTCGGTTGTGAGGTACTTCCCCAAGGCCTCGTACTTCCGCTGGGCATAGCCTTTGACACAGTCGCAGGCCAGGGGAGCGGCCAACGGGTCCATGATCACCATTACCAGCTCGTCGTCGTTGGTGACCAGAGCTTGCTTGGCATTGCCGGGAATTTCTTCTGCTGCCAGCCCAGCGCCGAACCGGAAGGCTCCCAGACAGCAGGCAACCAGCAGCAGCAACAGATTACGGGAAAACATGCCGTGAACTCCGGGCGTTAGAAGGCGAAAGACTCTGGTCAAATGCGAACGAGGCGGACGATTGGTCGCCATTCAAAGAACTCTTGGCCGGACAGACTAGTCGGCCTGGCGTACAAATGTTCCCAGCCATTGCGGCTCGGTGTCGCCGTAGGACATTCCCAGCTTGATCGTCTTGTCGTCAAGCAGTTCGATTGTCCACTGAAACGACTCGACCTTATCCTGATAGATGCCGACTTTCAGCTGTTGACCTGATTGCCGGATGAACTCGTAGGTGCAACCCTCTTCCATTCCCCGCAGGCTCCCACCGCTCAGCGAGAGCTTGCCGTCTGGACTGAATGCTACTTGTTTGAAGTCGTAAAAAGGAATCGCGTTGGGTTCCACGCCGGCTCCCTTCTTCCAGACTCCGGGGAGTTGCTTTCCCAAGCCTTCTCGGGCCTGTCGCGCGGCAGCTTCATCTTCCGTTTCTCCCGTGACCTCCGCATTGGGCACGAGCACGCAAATCGTGCTCGCATCCTGGTACTGCATGTAGTAGCGATCACGCTGCTCGTCATGCGCCAGGGCAACATGTTTGCAGCCGCCGCTGATCTTGGCCTTGCCGATGTTTCCCACTAGCTGCCCGTTGGCATCAAATCGCTTGATCGTCCCAATGCTCGATTCGGCGGTCAGCACATCGCCATTGGCACAGCAACGAATATTCATTGGATTGCAGCAACTGCCGAAACCCGTGTCGCCGGCACGATCCTGACTACCGAAATGACGAACCGGGCGACCGTCGCGGTTGTAAATGCCGACGCGAAACTTGGTGTTTTCCGCGATCAGCAGATTCTCGCCATCGGACTGAATATCCAGTTGTCCGCAGCAGCCACCCAGCTTCGATTTGACTTTTTTGGGCTGCTCGAAATTCAGATCGGTACGCCAGATGTCATAGCCAAAGCTGCCAAGCGAGCCGGTGGTCACGAACAGTTCCTCTTTGGCTACCGCCAGCGAATTGATTTGGCCCATCTGCTTCACTGTTTGCCGAATCATCTCCGGGTTCGCCACATATTGATCCTGCACCATCTTCAATCCGTCAGCCATCTGCTGCTTCATCTCGGCGAGCTGTTCAGCTTCCATTTGCAGGAAGGGATTGGGACCAGCCTCTTCGTCTTCGTCGGCTGGTTCTTCTGCTTGCTCCGGATCGGCTTGTTCGGGTGCGGCTGGGGCATCATTACCGGTGTTCTGTCCCTCTGAGCCGTTCGAATCCTGTTCCTCGGTGGTGGTTGAGCCTTTGCCCTTGGCCGCCAAAGCAGCTTCGATTTGTTTAAGCTGGGACGCGTAAATCTCCGTCATCTGCTTGGCTTGAGTCTCCAGCGACTTCTTGGCTTCCGCTTCGAGTTCGTCTCGCGTGCGACCGGCGAGGTTAGGAGCCGTCGCTTTGGCCAGCAGTTCGCCAGCAGGAGAGAATTTGCACAGGTTCGATTCGCCGCCGACATACAAGCTTCCAGCGGAATCAAAGTTCAGCGCGGTCGGTTGAAAATCCAGTGGGAGTTCTTTCAACAATTGCCAATCGGGCGAGTAAATCTGGACAAAGCCAGCGGGAGTGGCACCCACGGCCGTTTGCCCAGTAGTTTCGGTTTGGTCAGTGGCTTCGGATTGGTCAGGCACTTGATAGGGACTGTTCCCGCCCACCGCAGCTACAATATTGCCCTCGCGATCGAGGCAGAACGTATTGAGATGGATCGGTTTGCCAGCATGTAAAGGCTGCAGGGCTCGAACCTGTTTGTGGGTTGGTTCAACCAAGTTGGGCCGAGCGGACTCGTCTGCTGCTGTTGTTGTCGTGGTAAAGACTCCCAACAGCAGGATCAACAAACACTGACGGAACACGGCGAATCTCCCGGAGCTAAACAATATGGTGAAGCTTGAGCTGGATGGTAGTGAAAAAATGTAGTTGGACCTTAGCCAATTCTTCCCGCGATTATACGCCAACCACAGCGGGAAGGTTTCCGGTTATGTGAACGGGTGAATGATTTGCTGATTGGTCGCCGCCCGAAGCTCGGCTACCTAAAAGAAACTGGAGTCTTTGGGCGAGAGGGCGAGGAATGACGGCGGGTGCCTCGGTTGAGATTTTGCCTTTGGTGCCCGCAGAGGTGGAACTTTTCCCAGCCGAGTTGGGTAAGATTTGGGCTCTAGGCGAAGCGGAATTCAACCTGAATTTTTTGGTTAAGCAGGGCTGGAGGGGCGATGAGTATCGGGTTCGATAGAGATTCCGGCGGATATCGGGGGCTGACACCTGAAAGATTGCAACTGTTTCTCGCCGGACTGTCCGGGCTCGATCCAGAGGAAGTCCGGAAGGCCAAGTTGTTGTTTGTCCGCAACGAGTTGAGCCAACTCAAGGCACTGAAGGCCAGTCTGGCCGGATTTGGGACCGCCCAAGGCTGCTTCGCGATTATCCCCATTTTTTGGCCGATTATCAGTGCCCAGCGCAGTAGCATGAATGCGATGCTGACCTTGCAGAAGGAGCAGATCCAGAACGCCCTGTCGGTTTGGCGAGACGACCTCGGCGAAGATGGACGGATGATTGAGCGGGAATTGCAGATGATTGATTTGGGGTAGGCAGCAGATTTGCCGCCGCCAATTCCCCACTCGATTTCCCCGCCTCTGGGCCGGGCGAAACGCTAGCATCTTCCCTGAAGTCGGTAGATTTCTTTACCTGACCGGCAAAGTTTCTCAAGCTTCCCATGGTTAGGGACGATAACAGATTGTGTGTCATTGCGGGGGGGCAATCCGCTGGCGCTGCGCTTTGTGCTGCGCGATAATGCGAGTCTAACGTGTCTACAGCCCTCCCCGCTGAACCTGCTCCTCAAGCCCAGCCCGAACGTGGTTGGCTTGATCCGCTGCTGGACTGGCTGGCCGGTTGGGGTGAGTTGGTGCTGGAGACGTTCGCCGCGATTGGCGACTTCAGTCTGTTTTTCTTTCGGACGCTGGTCTGGCTGTTCACGCGTTTCCCCCGCTTCGAGACGCTTTGGCCGAATTTCCATCAGGTGGGTGTCTCCAGTTTGCCGGTGATTGCCCTGACTGGAACCTTCATCGGCATGGTCCTGGCCGTGCAAAGTTACTATCAATTCCGTCAGCTTGGCCTGGAGACGCGATTGGGCGCGGTGATCAACATGTCATTGGTCCGCGAATTGGGGCCGGTGCTCGCGGCCACGATGTTGGCGGGCCGGGTCGGGTCTTCGATGGCGGCTGAACTGGGTACCATGCGAGTCACGGAACAAATTGATGCGTTGAGTGCGATGGGCGCCAATCCCTTGCGCTACCTGGTAGTGCCCCGTTTTCTGGCCTGCTTTCTGTTGATTCCACTGCTCACGATCATGGCGGACTTCATGGGCGTCGCCGGCGGGCACTTTTACAGCGTGATGGTGTTGGGAATTGACATGCACCACTACTGGTATAACTCAGCCCTGTTCGTCGGTCCTTACGACATCTTTGTCGGGATTTTCAAAAGCGTATTCTTCGGTTCGGCAATTGCTATGGTCAGTTGCTATCAGGGCTTTCACTGTTCAGCCGGGGCCGAGGGGGTTGGCCGCGCGGCCACTGCCTCCTTTGTTTACTCGTTTGTACTGATTCTGTTTCTGGACTTGGTGCTGGGGATTGTCCTGGACGCGATCTATTTCACCCTGTTTCCTGAGGGAGCGAGGTTATTCTGAAATGATCGAATCAATTCTGGAACAGCAGCGGCCCCAACTCGAGGTCCGCAATGTCTCGGTGACTTTCGGGACGCAGCAAGTTCTGCGCAATATTCAGTTGGCGATCCCTGCCGGGCAGACACTGGTCGTCCTCGGCGAAAGCGGATGCGGCAAAACGGTCTTGATGAAGACCCTGATCGGACTGGTTACACCGACTCGGGGCGAGGTCTTGTTTGAGGGCCAGAATCTGACGGATTTGGACGACCGGGAATTGAGTCAATTGCGGCTGCGATACGGGTTCGTCTTCCAGAACGCGGCCCTGTTTGACAGCATGACGATCGCCCAGAACATTGCCTTTCCACTGAAGCAGGAAGGCCGCTGGTCGGCGGGGGAAATTCGCGAAAAGGTCTTGGCCAAACTGGCCGAAGTCGGTTTGCCGCCCGAAGTGATTTACAAAAAGCCGGCCCAGCTTTCGGGCGGGATGCGAAAGCGGGTCGGATTGGCCCGGGCCCTGATCATGAATCCCGACGTGATTCTGTACGATGAGCCGACCACGGGGTTGGACCCGATCATGACCGACGTGATTAATCAGTTGATTATTCGTACTCGCCGGCGCAATCCAGTGACCAGCGTGATCGTGACTCACAACATGGATACGGCTCGGCGGGTGCCCGATCGAGTGGTGATGCTCTACCCGCTGACGCGGCTTGAGCCGGACGAGCCGCAGGTTGTCTATGACGGACCGCCTGGCGAATTGGATCATTGCCGCGATCGGCGGGTGCGCCAGTTCGTCAACGGTGAAGCAGGGCAGCGTTTGATGGAGATGCTGGCCTCGAGTCGGACCGCCGAGACAGCAGGATTTTGAGGCCACGGCCAGGGGTACAAGGTTGAAGCATGGAAGATCGCTCACTCAAAATCCAAATTGGCCTGTTTGTCGTGGCGGCAATAGCCGTGCTCGTCTTTCTGGTCTTTCTGAACAGCGAAGGATTTCGCCGGCAGTATACGGTTTACATCAAGCCGCAGACCGCACCAGGCGTTACCAAGGATACGCCGATCCGCAAGAACGGGATCCTGATTGGGCGAGTTGGGAGCGTGAAATCAGAAGACGATCACGTCGTCCTGATGCTCCGCATCAATGCCGACGAAGCAGTCTACAGCAACGACGTTTGCTCGATCGGCACCGACTCTTTTCTCGGTGACTCGGTGGTGGAGATTATCCCTCTCAAGGCTGAAGAGCGAGGCGTTCCCTTGGCCAATGGCGGCGCGCTAACCACTGTCAACATTCGCCGCAACCCGCTGGAGATTGTCGATGTGGTAATGAAGCTTGAATCCAAAGCTTCCGACACAATGACGGCGATGCAGAAGGCGAGCGACCAAGTAGCTGAGGCCGGGGCCGGGATCAGGAATCTGACGGAGCAGGTTCAGGATGCGATCGGCAGTAACGATAGTGACTTCAAGAAACTGATCGACAATGTCCAGCAGACCAGCAAAAAGGCCCAGTTGGCCTTGGATAACTTCAACAAGCTGTTCGAAGGCATTAACGAGGTCGTTGGAACTCAGGAGTTCAAAGACCAATTGCGGGATGCGATTCGCAAAGTTCCGGAAGTCTTTGACGAATTGAGAACCACGATTGCCGATACCCGGGAAACGATCAATACCTTCCGGGAGGTTTCGGCCAGCGCGAAGAAGAACCTGGAGAACCTCGAGCCGCTCAGCGATGCCGTCCGCGAGCACGGAGCGGATATCGTCAAACAGGTTCAGTCGAGCCTGCAGAACATTGACGAGTTGATGGCCGAGGCCAAGCGGTTTTCGGAGGTGTTGGCAAAGGTCAATCGGGGGGAAGGGACGTTGGGGAAACTCGTCAACGATCCGGAACTGTACAACAATGTCAATTCGGCAGCCAAAAACATCAGACGGATGACGGTCCAGCTAGAGCCGTTGATCGGCGACATCCGGATGTTTGCTGATTCCCTGGCCCGCGATCCTAGCGTGCTTGTGAAAGGCGCTCTCAACAAGAATCCGCCCGGCAGCGGCTACAAGGGGACAACCGCCGGTCAGGGGCGGAGCGGCTTGCGTTAAATCAGGTAATCTCACTGCGGCCGGGCTGTGGCCAGTTCGGCGTGCCAGAAGTTCGCTTCGATTTGCCTGTCCCTGAGCTGCTGAAGTGAGGGCGAGCGAACAGCCAGTCGCCCGATCGGCTTTGACCAGGGCGCCAATGCGGGCATTTGCTCTGATTCCCAGCCCCGCAGCAGTGGTGTATTCTGCCTGCAATCAAAGTCGCACCGCGGCGAAGCGGGCGGCAAGCGGCGTCGGGTTGAGATTCAAACCCCGGCGGCTTCAGCTTTTGGCCACCAGCATCGTCGGGGAAATCATGCTGTTTCAACGAGCTCGCAGGCAGCGTGCCAGACTTGTTCATCCAACCAAGTCCGGCCGGATACGTCGTCCCGCTCCAGCAACACCAGCTTCTTCCAGCAGTTATCAAGAGCTGGAACGCAGAAATTTGCTCGCCCAACTCCTGCCCGACGTCTTTCCCTGGGCCGATGAGTCCAGAGGCTACATGTATGACTGGGGCGTGGAGGGGAATCTCCTTCGATTCTCAACCGCGTTCGCCAACCAAGGTCTGGGACACCTCGAGTTGCGTGGCGGTCAAGTTCTGCCCAATGGCAATCAACAGGTGCACCAACGCATCTACAGCGACGACGGCACCTTCAGCGATCGGCTCGCAGGTGAGTTCACCTACCATCCTGGACATGGCCACATCCATTTCGATGGCTATGCCAAGTATGACCTCAAGGTGAAAACGGCCAATGGCGGCGTGGGCAATACGGTCGCGACCGGTGGAAAGATCAGCTTCTGCCTGATCGATATCACCAAGTACCGCAGCAATGCCGGGCCATCGCGCTACAACAGCTGCGGTCAGGTGCAAGGAGTCACGGCGGGGTGGAGCGATGTCTACAGTCGTGGCTTGCCCGACCAGTACATCAATATCTCGAATGTGCCGGATGGCGAATACTGGTTGGAAGTCACGATTGACCCCGACCGGCAACTGTTGGAATCGAATCCGGACAACAACACCACGCGGATTCCGATTCTGCTCAATCGTGGCGGTTCGGCTGGAGGAGATCGCTTTGAGCCCAACAATTCGTTTGCCACGGCGATGAATTACGGCACGATCAGCCAGCGGGTCGAAACCGGTCTGTCAGTGCACTCGGCGACGGATTTGGACTATTTCCTGGTGACGGCCGCCGAGCAGGGTGAATTCCACATTGAAACCGTATTCTCCAATGCGCTCGGAAACCTTGACCTCTACGTCTACGACGAGCAGTTCAACCTGATTGCCAGTGAGACCACGGATCACGATAACGAACACCTGCACTTTGATGGTCTTAAGGGAGACTCGTATTACATCCTGATCAAGGGTGCAGAGGGTGCCACCAATGCCTATGATCTGCAGGTCTATGGGCCGGGTAATATCATTACCGACACGGTGCACGGAACCGGATTGCCGCTGAATATTCCGGATGCCTCTGGTGGCAATCCGGGGGCTTGGGTTCATTCGACGTTGTCCGGGCCGGAAATACAGCTGACCGATCTCAATGTCGTGTTCAATCGGCTGGACCATTCATGGTTGGGAGATCTGGAGGTACGACTCACTTCTCCGTCCGGGCGGGTTGCCACTCTACTGAAATCCCAGTTTCAGTCAGGCGGGGGGCTGCTGGGCAGTCAGGACAATTTTCTCAATACGGTGATGGATGACCAACGCCTCGTAAACCTGGCCAACGGTACTGCTCCATTCACGGGCTCATATAACATTAATCATGCCAGTATCGGCAATAATCCGCTGAGTGTTTTCAACGGGGAAATCGCGACAGGAACTTGGCGGGTCTCGATTCGCGACTGGGCTGGTTCCGACGTCGGGAAACTTTACGACTGGAGTTTGATGTTTACCGGCATCGACTTGAACCCAGGCGATGAGTACGAGCCGAATAATTCGTTTCCTCAGGCCGTGAATCTCGGAATGCTGGGGGAGGTTTCGCAAACGGGGTTGTCGATCCATAAGCCCACAGATCGCGATTTTTACCGCTTTCAGGCCGGAGCCAGCACAACAGCGGAACTCCGGGTGCTTTGGGGGCAGCCGTCAGTCAATCTGGACTTCATCCTGTATGATTCGTCCCTCTCTGAGATTGCCCGCAGCGAGAGCTTGAGTGGCGATGAAATTTTGCCCTATGAAGTGGTGGCAAACGAAACGTATTACCTCGAGGTGTTCGGTGCAGGCGGTTCGACCAGCAATTACACACTGGAAATCGATGTTGCACCGGTGATTGGAACGAGCGGGTGGCTGACGGCAGTCACAGACCAGTGGAGACAAGTGAGCTTTGATCGCAGCTATCAGAGTCCGGTGGTAATCGTCAGTCCACCGGCCAAAAATGATGGCACACCAACAACGGTCCGGGTTCGAAACGTGACCGCGACCGGTTTTGAAGTCCGGTTGGACAATTGGGAGTATTTGGGAGACTCGCATGCTGGCGAAGACCTCGGCTACCTCGTGGTCGAAGCTGGTCGGCATCTGCTGGCTGACGGGCGGGTGATTACTGCAGGAACCCAATCCGGAATCAAGGGCAGCTTTCAGCAGGTTGGCTTCAGCCAGGCGTTCGCTTGGGCTCCGACCGTATTTGCTCAAGTCGCTTCCGCCAATGAGCCGGTTGCCGTGGTACCTCGGCTGCAGCAGATTCGACGCGATGGGTTTCAAGTCCGACTTCAGCAACAGGAGGCAAATGTAACCCGTTTGTCCGATGGAGAGCAGGTTCATTGGCTGGCCATCGAGTCGGGCTCGGAAATGGATGGGGCTTGGCAGTACCAGGCGGGGATCAGTCGCGTTCCCAATGAAAGCCTGTTTACCAGAAGCTTGAGTGCGGGTTTCCGCAATCTGCCAACGATTCTTGCCGGCGTTCAGACTTACAAGGATCGCGATCCCGTCAACGTTCGGCTAGCGGATGTCAAAGCGAACACATTTAATTTCCATTTGGAGGAAGAACAGTCGCGCGATGCCGAACAGACGCATGGAGGTGAAGTTGTCGCTTGGCTGGCGTTTTCCGGTCAACAATTGTTCGGCCAAAGACCAAACGAGTTCGGCGGCGGTGGCCCGCGGGACAGCGGACCGGGTGAACGCGGGCCGGGTGAACTCGGAGCCGGCGGAAGCGGCCGGGACCCCAAATCGGGGAAGGGGCAACAAGATGGCCTGATGTGGGGCGACAAGACAGGCTCCCTTCGTAGCGGCGACGAAGACGTTTTCGGCTTCGCCAGCGGCAAGAGGCGACCCAATTTCGGTAATCCAGCCTCGACCTCGAATGAACCGACTCCAGTGCTGGTCGCAATCGATCCGATCAACCAATCTCCCGTCGTTGAAATGCCCATTCCCGTGCTGATTGCCGTCGAGCCAATTACTGACGCACCCGGAGGCGAGCAGCCGGGTGGTGGGGAGCGGCTCGAGCGGGAACGACCTGGAGGAGAGTCACTTAAACTCTCGACGCAGCAAGTTGTGGACCAACTCTTCGCCGCTCCTTTGGCGTGGCTGGAATGATTGCTGGCGGGGCGAACTCCAGACCAATGGCCTGCAGATTTCCGAATCCCGGGCTGGAGATTCAGGCTGTTGTCGTCCCAAGTGCCACAGTCTGGTCAACGTGAGGCATTACAAAAACAATTTCAAGGAGAAGTTCAGTGTTTACGGTAACTGCTGATCAGATTTTGCCTTCCACGATTACAGGTTCTTGGCCGCGGCCACGCTGGATGGACGAAAGCATGTGGGGGCGGTCGCTCGACACATGCATGCTGGATGTACGGTTTCGCGAGAAATTCCAGGATGCCTTGGCGGTGGTTGTTTCGGACCAGGATCGGGCTGGAATCGACATCCTCACCCACGGCGACTTGCACTGCGATGAAGACTACGCCGGGCGCAGCTGGCACCATTACCCGCTGCAGCGATGGGGCGGTTTTGAGGGAGACCATCTACAGTCTTGGGCAACCCGCTCGCCATGGCTGAAGTACCCGGCAGGGACGATGCTGAATGAGATTTATACTGGCTGGCGCTGGCCTCGCGTGGTCGGCCCAATCACATATCGTCCGCTGGATTATCCCAAAATCTGGCGGATGGCTCAGGCCAAGACTGACAAGCCAATCAAGTTTGGCACGTGCTGCACTCAAGTCATGGGACTGTTCCTCGATATCCATACACCCCATTACAAAGACAAGCGGCAGGTCTTGTGGGACATGGCCGAGTGCATGAACCGGGAATTGCTTGCGCTGCGGGATGCGGGATGTCGGTGCATCCAGATCGAAGAACCCTGCCTGCACTTTATGGCGAACACTTTCGGTAAAGACCATGAGGACGTCCGATTTTATCTCGATTGCTACAACCGCGAAGTCCAAGGTTTGGAGGATGTCGAGATTTGGATTCATACCTGCTGGGGTAACCCCAATATGCAGCGGGTGATCGAAAATGACAGTTACGCGGCTTCGCTGGAAATGTACATGCAGGAAGCCCGAGGTGATGTCTGGACGATCGAGACCAAGGATCGGGATTTCCGCGAAGTCGAACTGCTTGCTCCCTATATGCAGCGGGCAGGCAAGAAGGTTTGCATCGGCGTGGTCAGCCATCGCCGTTTGCAGGTTGAAACACCCGAAGAAGTGGCTGGCACAATCCGTCAGGCCTTGAAGTATATTCCGCCGGAGCGGTTGATCATTTCAACTGATTGCGGCTTTGGTCGGCAAGGCTGCAACCGCGAGATCGCGTTCTTCAAGACGACCTCCATCGCGCAGGGAACCAACCTGGTTCGCCGGGAATTGGGATTGCCTGAGTCGCCGGTTCGGGCGGCCGCTCCACGGTTGCAGACCGACTTGGTCCCTGACCAGCCAAGCTAGGGGTACCCGCCCCTGCAACCGACAGTGCACGTTTTCGCTGCCGTGGGTCGCACGTTTTCGCTGCAGCCGGGTTGCACGTTTTCGCTGCAGCCGGGTTGCACGTTTTCGCTGCAGCCGGGTTGCACGTCGCTGATTGTTTCGGCTGTCAGGCGTGACTTACCGTGCCTGGCCGAGGGCTGCGCGGTAATCGGCCAGAGCCGAGAAGTACTCAGCTTCGGCGTCGATGACTTGCAATTCAGCTTCCGCCTCAGCCTGTTCGTAGATGTTGAGCACGATCAGGTCGATATCGCCGGCCTGGAAGAGTTGTTTCCCGATGTTCAGTGACTGGATTGCCAGCTGTTTGTTTTTGAGCGCCTGTTCGTATCGGTCGTGGGCATTGAGGATGGCCGAATAGGCATCCTGCATCGCGGTCGTGATCTTGTTGAAAACGAAATCGCGTTTGGCGAGCAATTGAGCCTGCTTGCCTTGAGCCGCACGGAATTTCCCGCGGGCTTCGCGCCGCTGTAGCGGGACCTCAGCCAGCAGCCCAGCTTCCATTTCAAAAGGCGTTTTGTCTTCGGAGGGGCTGGCAGGGGTTCCGGTATCCTTCGAGGCTTCGACCACCGCGTCCAGTTTGGGAAGCATTTGATTTTGAGCCGCAGCCAACTCAACGTTAATTTTCTCCAGTTCCAGGTCGAGTTCCCGGATTTCTGGACGAGCAGCGATCGCTTCGGCCAGGTCAGCTTCGAAGTTGGCAGCGGGGAAAACCGATACGGGTGGGAAATCCGCGGGAAGTTGCGTGACATCTGGCAACAGCGGCTGGCCTTCCGGCGTGCGCAGGAACAGCGAAAGCTTGATCGCTGCGGCCTGAAATTTGCGGTTGGCCTCGATCAATTTGGTTTGCCGCGCGGCGATAAAGCGGTCGTTGTCGATACCTGCGATCTCGGGAAGGTCTCCCTCTTTGACTCGCAGTGCGATTTGCTGTACCCGGGCCTCGGCCAGATCCAACTGATTGCGGGCCACTTGCAGCATCTGTCCCAGGGCGACCCAATACCAGTAGGCGTAAGCAGCATCGCGGGAGAAGAGGATCAATTGAGACCGTACCATCGGCTCCACAGCCTGCGATCCCAGTTGGGCCTGAAAGAGCTCCGCCCGGCGCTTATCGATCTGTCGATCCTTGAGTAAGGGGACGCCAAAGCCGACAGCGTATTCCCCATCGCCATCCGTCTGCCGCTCCTTGTACCAAGTCGGGAAGTCGCCGCGGCCCAAGTTGTATCCGCCGTAGACATAGCCACCGGAATCATAGAGGGGCTGGTTGAGCATCGCTCCAGCGCGATAATTCTGGTAGAAGCCGAGTGGTTGGTTGAGCGTCGAGGCCCTTGCTTGCAGGTCGAAGGCGCCTTGAGCGGCCAACGCCTTGCCATCCGCGACTTGTTGTTCGGCCGCCGCGGCGATCAACAGCGGAAAGTGGTTTTGGACTGAGTTGAGCACTTCTTCGAGGGTGATGGTTGCCGAGGGCAGGGGATTCGCCAGTTCTTCCACAGGCAGTCCCGACTCTGCTCCGTTTTCGCCAAGTTCGTTCGTGAGAGGTGAGGATAATCCCGGTTGGGAACCTGCCGGGAGTTGCCGAGGAATTTCTGGGAGCGGTGGTGCGACTGGCGGGGCCAATGGGACTTGGCCCGGCGCCGAGTTCGGTTGCTGAGCCGGGGGTAAACTCCCATCCTGAAAGCTGACTTGAACGAGCGGGTTGGCCGCTGTTTCGGTCGCCTGCTTGGCCTCATTCTCAAGGGAGCCCGAAGGTTCGGCCGCAGCGTGCAGCACTTTCGAGAGACTCGGCGGACGAACGGCACCCTGTCCTTGGCTGGCCGCCCCAGTATTGCCGCTGGCTCTGGAACGGCTGACTCTGCCTGTCCCGGTAGTTTGGCAACCCAAGTTGACGAGCAGGAGATGAACTGCGAGTAGAGCCAGGCAAACCGAGCGTTTGCCTGGCCGAGAACGGACTGCGGTGAGAAGGCTCCGCGAGGTTATTTCGGAACGGGAACTTTGGTTGGCTTCTCCCGGGTCGGGTCTTCGATGACTGGCGGGAAGCCATTGATTTGCCGCCAGATCTCGTAGCCAAGACTGACCGATTGGAGCATAACCCAGCCGTTGGCGCGAACGCCTTGTCGGAGATTTTGGGTGGGAGGCCATTCGGTGTCTTTCTCGGGGATTACCTGAATTCGGAATTTTCCAGTTCCATCGTCAGTTGGGTCGACTTTGGCGACTTGGCCGCCGAACGTGCCGACGGCCACACTGGGCCATCCCGAAAACTGAATTGCGGGCCAGCCCTCAAATTGCAGACGCACATGGTCGCCCACGTGAATCAGCGAAATGTCATTTCCATTAATAAACAGTTCGACGGCCCGTTCACTTGTTTCGGGAACAATGGTGAATAGGGTTTCGCCTTCCTTGATGGTTTGTCCACGTTCATACAGCGGCAATCGGTAAATCGTGCCATCACGGGGAGCCGTGATGCGGAGTAACTTCAATTCGCTGAGCTTGATATCAATGTCCCTGCTTTCCTTCTGGACGGTGGCTTGAAGGCCCAGGGCATCTTGCTCCATCGCTTTCGCGTAATCAATTTTGGTCTGGGCCTCGCTGCGTTTCTGCTCCAGCTCGTGCTCTTTGGCGTCGACCTCCTTTAGAGCCGATTCGACTTCGAACTTGGCGGAGGCCAAATCTGAAACGGCAACGTCGAGGTCCTTTTTTAATTTCTCCAGCTCTTTTTCCGCAGTTGCTCCTTGTTGAAACAGGGAGAGTTGGCGGTCGTAATTCTGTTTGGCTTGCAGTTCCTTGGCTTCGTAGCCGGGCAGCAGGGTCTGCTTCGCCTTTAACTTGGCCTCAGCCATCTGGACCATTTCCTGTGCCGCCCGAACTCCGTAATCACGAGCGTCAGTAAAGTCCTTGATGTTGCGCTGATAGACCTCCGCCTTGATCTTCGCCGACTCAAGCTTGGCTCGAAGATCGGCCAGCTGGAAATTCATCTGCTCGACCATGTTCGCGGCCGCAGGCTGCAACTCCAGAATCACAGTTCCTTGTTTGACGAAGTCGCCTTCTCGCAAGTCTGGGGCAATCATCGAAACGACACCCTTGACCGGTGCCATGACTGGTTGCTGACGTTCTTGCGGAACGAAAGCGATCACCCGTCCGCTGCCCCGAGCCGACTGTTGCCAAGGCAAAAGGAGCATGAGCAGGGCCGTGAGCAGCAACAATACGAGCAGGACGTAACCGAGCCACCGAATCCAGTTCGAGGATTGCACCAACCGGAGGGCCGGTAGCTCAGCAGCGAAATCGCGGAAATCCTGAGAGGCAACCGCCTGTTCTTGCATCGTCAAAATCCTCACGAAACGTCCAGTTTGACTATGGAAAAAAGCCCGATCCTTGGTTTGCCTGACTAAGCTGGCTTGCCCAGATTGACCAAGTTTTGGCAGAGTTTGGCGAGCGAATCGCGACTCGTAAATAAAATCAAAGTGCCTCGGAATTCACTGCGAATTGAATTAAGGATTTGCCGCGCCTCTTCCTGGGACAAGGCATCCAGCGTGCTATCAATCAACAGCAAGCCAGGGTTGCCGGCGATGGCGCGGGCCAGCATCAGCCGGGCGATTTGCGAGTCGGTCAGCGGTCGGCCACCCGTTTGGACTTCCGATTGGGACCCGGCCGAGAGCTGAGAGATGGAGTCCTGCAGCCCGGTAATCCGAATCGCATTTTTCACATCCACGCCTGAGACGAATTCCCGGCCGAGATGGATGTTTTCCTCGAGAGTTCCGGCGAAGACATCTTGGGATTGGCGGGCGACCCCGATTTGCTCCCGCAAGGATTCCAGCCGCAGTTCGCGGGCATCAATGCCATTCCATTCCCAAAACCCGGATTCCGTTTGCCGCAAGCCGCAGAGCAACTCGGCTAGCACGGTCTTGCCTGAGCCCGGCGCACCCATGACCGCAGTCCAAGAGCCAGCCGGGAAATCGGCGCTGACTTCCGCAACCGATTGCTGGCCATCGATCTTCGCTGAAACCTGATGCAGTTGCACGTGCGCCGGTCCGCGCGGCATGACTCTCAGTTTGCCATGCGGTTCCAGCGGCAAATCGAGCAGAGTCCCGAGCTTGTCAATCGCCGCGAGCAGGTCGTACCAGGTTTCCAGCTGCCGGCCAATTTTGGTAAAAGCCCCCACGACCAGCATCACGATCAATTCGGCAGCCACCAGTTGGCCCAGCGTCAGTTCGCCAGAGACAACCAGCCACCCACCCAAGCCCAGCAACGTGGTTGCCGCAACGGCGTACAGGATCCAGGAAAAGAGGATCTGCCTCAGCAGGATGCGAAAGTGCTTTTGCTTGTAATCGAGGTAGTGGACCACCAGTTGGTCCATTCGATTCAAGCCTAAGCCTTGGCCGCCATTGAGTTTGAAAGCTGTCGGGTGCCGGGCAATTTCCTCCAGCCAGCTGGCCACCTGGTACTTGGCTTTTGATTCCTTAATCGCAGTCTGAACCGCTCCCCGGCCGAGCACGAAGATTACGAAGTTCATCGCCGCCAGGAGTGCGATGTCGTAACCGAGGAGCCAGGGGTGATAGAAGGCGAGCACAGCCAGACCGACGAACGTCTGAATGACCAATGACAAGCCTTCCATCAGCAATTTGGGCATCGCTTTCTGCACGGTCATGATGTCGAAAAAGCGGTTCACCAATTCCGGTGCGTACTCGCCATCAAGCGCTGTCTGCTGGACCCGAGGAATACGAAAGGCGAGGTCGTCGACAATCCGTACGAACAGCCGGCGCTGCAGAATTTCGACCACGTAGGTCGTGATCGCATTCAAGAGGGCGGAAAAAATCAAAAAGGCAAAGACCATCAGCGAGAGCACGATGATTGGCTGGAGGTACCGCCCCCAAGCAACCGTGTTGACCAAGGCCTCAATTGCCAACGGGGTCGTCAACGCCAGAAGCGAAATCACGACTGTGAAAATGAAAATGGTCCAGAGGTCGCGCTTTTCCACACGCATCAACCGCAGCAACCGAGCAAACGGCTTCAGCTGCTGGCCAGGCGGAGAACTCAGGGCACCGAAGATTCCGGCCTCGTCGTCAAGCAAAGCATTCCGGGCGATGAGCCACGACCGTTGTTCGTCTTTTGAGTTCAACCCCAACATGTTCATCAAGTCGCGCACATTGACCCAACGCCCTTGGTCTCCTTCCGTGGTGGTGACGAGAAATTTGCTACCTCGAGCGGCGGTGACGAGCAGCCAGTCACCCGTCTCCAACAAAGCTCCGACAGGAATCTGGTTTCCAGCCAAACGCCGGACATCCCCTAAACTCAGATGTTCGCTCTGAATCCTCAAATTCACGAGGCTGCCAATCGCTCGCACGGCCTCACCTGTTGCCAGGGTAGTGCCGTCGGCAGCAATCGTTTCCAAGTAGGCCCGTTGTGCCAGAGACCGGTCAAACTGCAGCCCCAATCGAGCACAAAATCCGGCGACGAGACCGACAAGTTGGGAGGAGGGCGATGTCATGAACTGAAGCGTTCCCTTGGTTGCGGGAAAATCCCGTTTTTTTGATTGATTTCGCTTACGCCTGCCCGCATTTATCGGCTGGTCACAACCCCAGCAGCCCGACTCTCGCTACGGTTTTAGATATTATGCCATTTAGATGCTCATTATTTGAAAAAATTAATGGTTGAGCGGTTTTTTGGCGCTCAAGATGGGGGGCTGTTCCCGCAGCCTGTGAAACGCTCGGAAGTTGAGCCACAGTGTTCGGGCGCGGACAAGTGTTCGGGCGCGGACATAGGAAAAAGAGCTGTTCCAACAAAGACCGACAGCTTACCGCGATCTCAAAGCGACTCCAACTGCTTAGCACACGCTGCTCAACAGAGTCCAATTCGCACTCGGCTCGGTCTCCCCGCCGTGTTGCGGCGACGGAAAAAACTAGTCGGCTTGTTGAGCCAACCGCGCACGCAGGTCCGGAATGATTGCTGCGGGGATGAAGTTAGCCAGCTGTTGATCGTCGGCCAAGGGCGTGATCTGCTTGATCAGGCTGCTGGAGACGTGAGAGTAGTCACCATCGGCCATCAAGAAAATGGTCTCCATATCGGGATCGAGGCGGCGATTGGCCATCGTCATGGTGAATTCCGCGGCAATATCGGTGAGCGGCCGGACGCCGCGAATCATCACACTGGCCCCACATGACTTGACGAACTTCACGGCTAATCCGCTGAAGGTCCGTACCTCGACATTTTGCAAATGCCCAGTGACCCTCGACACCAGTTCCAACCGCTCTTGGGGTTCAAACAAAGGACGTTTCTCGATGTTCTCGCCAATCCCCACGATGAGTTTCTGGACGAGTCTGCTGCCCCGCTCGATGACATTCAGATGGCCCAGAGTGATTGGGTCAAAAGAACCGGTGTAGACGGCCAGTTGCATACAGTCCTCCGGGTTGCGGCACTCCGCAAGCGCGTCGCGGGGTGCGGAGTGGATTAATCGTTTGGGGGCGCCACGGCTGACAGGCCGAAGTTCAGTGACTCGGCCTCACCCGCGTTCAGGCAGACAGTTTAGGCCAGCCCTTGGCTTGTGAAAACCAAGTCGGGATGTGAGCCGGAGAATTTCCTGAATCCAAACCGAGAAGGGCTTGCCGCCGTCTCGAGGGATTTCGGCCAATCGCTCCGGCCGGCGGGGCGAATGCTGCACAGCTATTTTCCGGTCAGCTTCCTCACAGCGTTAAACAGTTGCTCGAAATCCGATTCATCATTAAACGCATGGACGGCGAGTCGGAGCATTCCGCCCCGAAAACTGAGCACCACCCGTTCGCTGTGCAATTGCTGCTTGAGTGTAAGTGAGTCGACTCCGGGGACTTCGAACGCGAGGATTCCAGACTTGACTGTAGCGTTCGAGCGATCGGACCCGAGTTTCCAACCGGCCCGGAGGATCCGCTCCGCGAGTTGGTCGGTGAGTTCGAGGATCCGCTCGGCAATTGCGGAATGGGATGGTCCCAACCCAAACTTTCGAAGGGTCTCCAAGCTGCCCCCCAGCCCGATGAATCCAGCCATGTTTTGGGTCCCGCTCTCATACCGCGAGGCGGTCCGCCGAAGATTGAGGTCGACGCGCGAAAAGTCGTTGCCGTGGGCCACGCTGTTCCAGCCAATGTTCAGCGGGCGGAGCAAATTGAGGTGCTCTTGGCGGAGGTAAAAAAGTCCAGCTCCTTCCGGTCCGAGCAACCACTTATGGCCATCCGCGGCGAAGAAATCGACAGGCGCTTGTTGGACATCGAGTGGAAAGACGCCCAGGCCTTGAATGGCGTCCAGAAAGAAAAGTGCACCCCGTTCGCGGACCCGCGCTCCCAATTCACAGGGGTCAAGTCGATAGCCAGAGGCATACCCGACCCAACTGGCACTGACGATGCGAGTGCGGGAATCCATCGCACTGACGATGGCATCAAGCGGGACTTTCACTCCGTCCAGGGGAACCGTTCGCAGTTCGACTCCGCGGTCTCGCAGTTGCATCCAGGGATAAATGTTGGAAGGGAACTCGTGCTCCGGGATCACGACATTGTCCCCGGGTTGCCAGGGAAATCCTTCCGCAACCAAATTGATTCCGAAGCTCGTGTTCGGAACGAGACTGATTTCGCCGGGGAGTGCGTTCACCATCGCCGCGGCTGTTTCGCGGGTGGCCTCGTGCAGCCTGGCCCAACTGCCCCAAACGGCGTCGCCTTCCAAGAGAGCCTCACTGGC